>JAEEGJ010002593.1_pt1 | contig 87728 bp, 85 predicted proteins | sample 8958761 | NCBI WGS metagenome assembly JAEEGJ01 (sample SAMN16246546, study PRJNA631951) | gut metagenome | biome: gut microbiome; feature: rumen; material: RS-attached | host: Bos | place: Iran: Karaj | collected 2018-10
ATTTTGGCGCTTTCGCATATGGACATTCCATCCAAAACACGCTGAACGGCTTCACACTTTTCCTCAAAACTATATTTAGACATAAAAATACCCCGAATGCTTTGTCTAACATTCGGGGTTCAGTTCACACTGATGCTTCTTTTATTTTTCATTTTAGAACGCAAACTGGAATACGGTAAACGCTACATAAAGTATCAGAAGCGTCACGCCCTGCCATCTGTAAAGCTTTCCTTTTATAAGTGCCGGTAACGTAAGGAACGCCATTACGAAAAGCATTAAAGGAATATCCACAACGAGCGATGAATTAAGGCTCGTATGAAGGAAAAGTTTTTCGCTGGGTACTGCAAAAGGTTTGATCGTAATTGCAAGACCGCTTACCAAAACGAGGTTGAAAAGATTGGCGCCGATGATATTTCCGAGTGATAACGAACCGTGGCCTTTGATAAGTGAAGTTATCGCGGTTACAAGTTCCGGAAGCGAAGTTCCGAGTGCAACTACCGTAAGTGCTATAACTGAATCGGGAACGCCGACTTTCTTTGCAATGATCGTTCCGTTATCTACGAGAAGTGTCGCACCGAATGCGATTATCGCTGCTCCGAACACAAGAAGAATGAGTGCCGTAAGGATCGACATCTGTTCTTTATCTTCTTCCTTGGGGGTTTCTTCCCCGCCGCCTTTTTTATTTCCTTTCATTGCGGTGATTACCGTCAGCACCATATATATGATAAACATAAGGAGAAGCACGATACCCGTGGTCCTTGTGAAATTACCTGTCACATATGCGGTGAATGTATAAAGTCCTGCTGCCGAAAAGAAGAATAAAACAGGTACTATCAGTGACTTTCTGTCAGCTTTTGCAGGTTTAACGGCTAATGTTATCGCTGCGATCAGTGAAACGTTACATATAATGGAACCGATCGCGTTACCGTAGGATATCGCTCCGTTTCCTTTGGCTGCCGCCTGTGCGGAAACCATTACTTCGGGAAGCGTGGTACCGATCGATACTACCGTTGCACCGATAAGGATCTCGGGAACCTTAAACTTTTCCGCTATCGCACTGGCACCGTCCACAAACCAGTCGCCGCCCTTTATAAGAAGGAAGAATCCGACCGCGAACAAGATAAGTGCGGGAAGAAGTGCGACTATCTCGAACTTTGCATTAACTATAAAGCAGGCAAGTCCGCACACAAAAAGCACAATCGCAAAAATAACTTTACCGTTTTTCATTTCAGTTTTCCTTTTATCATTTATTCAACTCTGAACAGGGATATCTCTTTCTTAAGTTCATCCATATTTTCATTAAGCAAATCGGATACTTTATCAAGATGCTCGATGTTCTCGAGAAGTCTGTCAAATATTTCGCCCATATTCTCGGCGCTGTCGCTGTTCTCCTCGATAAGGGCTGTGATGTTCTGTATGGAAGCAGCCGTTTCTCTGGACTCGCCGGTAACCTTATCAGTTGTCACAACGATCTTACGGAGTTCCTTAACAAGCTCTTCCATCTGAATGCTCATCTGAGCAAATATCTCTATGATTCCGTCTACCATTGCCGTCTGGGCTGCCACGGTCTCTTCTGCGATCTTTGCGCTCTTAACCGTATCCGCAGTCTGTTCCGAAATGGATTCGACTTTATTGCTGATCTCGCCTACCGCTTCGGCAGAGCTTTCCGCAAGCTTACGGATCTCTTCCGCTACAACGGAGAATCCTCTTCCGCTCTCACCTGCTCTCGCAGCTTCGATATATGCGTTTAACGAAAGAAGGTTGGTCTGATCGGATATCTCATTGATGGTCTCGGCAAATGCGGAAATAAGATCCGTTTCCGATTTGAGTGCAAGAACATCATTGCTTACGTTCGATACGATACTGTCCGTATCTTTGGCTTTTTCGCCGAGGTCGATAACGCTTTGTCTTGCGTTTTCGATAAGTTTGTGAGTCTTTGCAACAAACTTTTCAACCTCGTTTATTACATCGCCGACATTGGTCATACCCTGTTCGAGATTGGCCGTCTTTTCAACGCAGACCTGAATGTACTTGCTCTGCTCATCCATGCCTTTACGCATGTTCGAGATCGAGCTCTGAATGGTCTCCGAATAATCGCTGATGACATTGGAAGTATTCTTTACTTCATCACTTGTCTCATTGAGCACGCCGTACGCGCCGTTAACCTTGTCGACAAGTTTTCTGGTATTCGAGATCATATGGTTGGTAGAATCGGCAAGCTGTGAAAACTCATCGTTTCCGTAAGCTTTGACTCTTACCGTAAGATCGCCGTCCGAAACATGTGAAAGTTTTCCGGTGATCTGAGCCATGTTTTTCTGAATGCTGCTGATAACTCCGATGCCTATCACGATAACAAGTATCATCGAGATCAGGACCATAACGATCGTAAATGTTCTTATCGAAGAAACCTGACTTGTGATCGCTTTATTGGGAATAAGCGCGCAGACCGTCAGAGTATGATCCGCGTTCTTTGAAAATACGCACAAATATTTCTGTCCGTTAAAACGTACATCCATAGTGCCTTTTTCATCTTCGCTCTGATTTATATTCTCGTAAAAATCGCTTCCCGCAAATACCTTTTCATCTTTGGAGATCGTGCCCTGTGAACCTTCCGGAACGTTTTCAAACACTACTTCGTTTCCGTTTTCGGTAACGACACCTATGATCGAATTGTCTGCGAGCTCAATGTCTTCGAGTAACGAATAGATCCCTTCGACGCCTTCGTCCACGATAACGATATACTGTTTATTAAGCGACTGGACCTGATATGATCTTAAGGTCTCCGAACTCTTAAGTGAAAGTTTGGAATCCGCCAGTTCATGTCTGTCAACCCAGCTCTTTATCTTCTTCTTTCCCGCATACTCCGTACTGTCAAGATACTCCGCAAGGAAACCATCGATCGAGCCTTTGCCCGCATCGAAATGCTGGGTCGTCATAACCTGATAACCGCTGTTTGGAATGATATGTATGTTATATATCATTTCATTGCTCTTTTTAGCTGCGGTGATACCCGAAGTAACCTTCTTTTTTATCGCCGCCAGTTCCGAAGGATCGGAATCGTAAGAGCCGAAATAATATCCGTTTATCTCCGAATCAAGCGCATAAGTATTCGCTGCACTTTCTATAAATGTATCTCCGAGCTCGATATACTCGTTGACCATTGAAAGAGTTTCGGTGATCGATGTTTTAAAACTGTTTGTAATTCCGGCAACAGCCTTGCTGTAGGAAGAAACTCCTATGATCACCATAAAAAAAATGGGAATCGCAAGATTGAAAGCAAGTTTCATTCCCAGTTTCACTCTCGGCTTGCCGACACTGTTCTTATTGCTCATGTAACTACCCCGCTGTCTAGTGATTTTCAAAAAGAATTTACAATCATCCTAAGACTTACCCCGTATAATAGATTATAAGAGATTTCACCTGTTTATTCAATATGCGTTATTTGCAAAAAAACATTTAAATATCCTATTATCTATGGTATTATTTTAAATGACTGAAACAGTATAAAAGGGGGATTAAATATGGCAATATACGAATCAGGCGAGATGTATCTCGAAACCATACTTGTTTTATATAAAAGAGGCTTGGAAAGAGTCAGAGCGATCGATATCGTTAAGGAAATGAATTTTTCCAAACCCAGCGTAAGCATAGCACTTTCAAACTTAAAAAAAGAAGGCTATGTTACGGTAGATGCAAACGGAACCGTGGAACTTACGGACAGCGGTCTGAAGATCGCCAAGAAAATATATGAACGCCATGTGATCTTAAGCCAGATGCTCACCGAACTCGGTGTTTCCGAGAAAACTGCTTCCGAAGATGCATGCAAGATAGAGCATGTTATCTCTGATGAAACATTTAAGGTAATCAAAAAACATTACAAGAACAGAAATTCTAATTAATTCAAATAAAAGCACCCAACGGGTGCTTTTATTATTCACCTGGTGTCTTTGGAGCCTTGATTTATCTTACCTTTCAGGAAATGGTATTACATTCTTAGGTTCATTTTTATACGCATTCCATATTGTTAATTTCTGCTGCATATCCATCCAACTCTCAACCGATGTATTGGTGGCTTTGCTTATTCTGATGGCCATATCGGGGCTTAATGCCGATTTTTCATTTATGAATTCAGACAATGCTTTTCTGCTTACACCCAGCATCCTTGCAGTTTCCGTAACAGATAAATTTAAAGGCTTCATCACATCTTCCCGAAAAACTGCTCCGGGATGTGTCGGTTTTCTTCTCATACTTATTCCTCAATGATAATCCAAATAATCCACCAAGTAGGCATCTTTTTCCTTAAAATAGAATATTACTCTCCAATTTCCGTTTACAGTTACAGACCACATTATTTGTTTGTCACCTTTAAGTTGATGCAATCTGTACCCCGGCAAATTCATATCCAGCGCAGATGTGCTTGAATCAAGCCTGTCCAGTATTCTGGCCAGTTTCGGAGCATGTTCAGGCAGTATTCCTTTTTTGGATCCCGTTTCAAAGAACTCTTTTAGTCCTTTGTGATTAAATGATCTTATCACAAGTATAACCCGTAACGTTACGCGTGTCAATAAACAAATATGTGAATGACAGAATAAACGTTCTTTCCTGATTGGTATTCGATTGTTCTCAATAGCGGAAGCATTAGATTCAGAACAAAATCTAATAAACAGAAGTATATCGCATAAGGCCTAACTTTAAAAATATTATTAAAAAAGAAATGGATGCCAACGGGCATCCATTTCTTTTTATCGGCGCGACGGGATTTGAACCCACGACCTCTGCGTCCCGAACGCAGCGCTCTACCAAGCTGAGCCACGCGCCGACATTATCTAAAATATTCATTTTCCGGCGCGACGGGATTTGAACCCACGGTCTCCGCTTCGCTCCGGTCCGCGCTAAACGGATGTCCACCGGACATCCAGCGCCCTCTGCGCCCGACGCAGCGCTCTACCAAGCTGAGCCACGCGCCGTAACGTTAACAATGATATATCATTTTCTTTGGGGTGTCAATAAAACAGTTTTTCGTGATGACAAGGTGAAAAAACGAGATTATAATGGTTAAGTCAGCTGTAAAAACCTGAAAGGAATGTACATAAACATATGGCGATCAAGAATGTAGTATTTGACATCGGAAAGGTGCTTGTGGATTTTGCCTGGGACAAGCTTATGGAAGAGCTTGGATTCAGCAAGGAATGTATAGATGCACTTGATAAGGGATTTATCAACAACCCTCTCTGGGATGAGATGGACCTTGGAATAATGAAAGAGGAAGAAGTCATGTATGAGGCTATAAGACGCTTCCCCGAATATGAAAAAGAGATAAGACTTTTTTACGACAATCTTATCCTTACGGTCAGACCTTACGATTACTGTGTGAAATGGATCTCTGATCTTAAATCGAAGGGATACAAAGTATTTTTACTTACCAATTATCCCGTAAAACTTTTTGATGAAAGTGTCGCAACATCATTTCCGTTTTATGATCTGATCGACGGAAAAGTGGTATCGTCCCATATCAATAAGATCAAACCTGACGAAGCGATATATAAAGCTCTTTTTGAGAAATACGATCTGAAAGCGGAAGAATGCGTTTTCTTTGACGACAGACAGAGAAACGTCGATGCAGCCAACAGACTCGGCATGCACGCATTCGTTTTCGAAGGATACGAAAAAGCGCTAAAGGATTTTGAAAAAGCAACAGCCGATAACCAATAAGGTTATCGGCCTTTTTTTATTCTTCTTCCGGCAGAGTTACCGGACAATAATAATTTCCGAAACCGAATTCGGGTTCTTTGTTGCAGAGTGCATAACAGCAGATTGGAAATGCCAGAGGAACAAAGACGCTTAAGATCCCTAGGAATATCGTCAGTCCTTTGTCGGATTTTTTCATATACGTCTGCAGAAGATCCGCAACCATGATCGCCTTGGCTATACCGGAGGCAGCATATCCGACCCATGTGATAAACTGCATGGCAAAGGAAGCCAGGAAGCCGAGGAACGGTACAAACGATAAAAACATCGCCACAAATCCCATACCGAAAGGAAGTACATATTTTACAATAAGATAAAGTAAGAATCCTTTTCCTCTTTCATATGTCTTAAATATGCCTATGTAGTTATATTCCTTCATCGGAAGGATGTGTACCAGATAGTAATTGGCAAACGGTATAAACGCAAGGAACGGATGTGCATATCCCGCTTTATCCGCCATGATGTACAAAGGAATCGCAAGAAGTATATGATTAATGACTATGCCTATAAGGAATATGATCAAGAAGAATACCCATGCTCCCACAAAAAGCAGCACTATGGCATCATCATATGAAATACTGCCCGCAATATTATCCAAGATATCTGAAATGTCCATTAAAATCACCTTTTATTTTTTTTAGCCGTCAACATCAAGATGTTCAAGAAGTGATTTCTTATCATCTTTAACTATATCGCCATGTTTTACCTGAGACATGGTAAAGAATGCAAGTGCCGCAAATACCACGCCGTAAGGGAAAAGCGATCTGTAAGATACATACTGTAAGAATACACCCGACAAAACGGGAGTAAGTACCTGTGCAGCCATCGAGAACGTATAATAGTAACCGGTATATCTTCCTTCGTCACCGTCGGATGCGATCTCTACCGCCATGGGGAACGAATTGACGTTTATTGCACCCCATGAAATACCTACGATACCGAAAAGGATATAAAGAAGTGCACCACCGCCCGTTACAAATGAGCAGATAAGGAAAGAAGATGCAAGACCGATAACGCCGGCCATGATAACTTTCTTTCTTCCGAACTTGCTCGAGATAATACCTATGGGAAGGTAACTGATAACTGCTACAACAGTGGCTACAAGCATATATGTCGCATAACTTCCGTCCTTAAGTCCGAGAACATGTGTCGAGTATCTCGAGAAAGCGGAGTTTACTGCGTTGTATGACATATACCATAAAAATACGGAAAGAAGGATAAATATAAGACTTCTCTTCTTTTCTCTCGAGATCTTCTTTCCCGCATTCTTGTTTTCTTCGACTGCTTCGTCGCCTTCTTTTTCTTTTACTTCCTTTGACCATTTGTTTTCGGGAACAGTAAGAACAAGGGCAACCGTACTTAATGCCATAAATGCCATCATTGATAAGAAAAGAGGCATGTAATCGGGTGTTCCGCCGCCTTCGGGGTTCTTAACAAGGAGTTTTATCATAACCATCGAATAAATAACTCCGGCCGTACCCATAAGCATGATGACCGCATTACCTTTACTTCTTAATTCTCTCGGAGTGATATCCGGCATTAAAGCAACTGCGGGCGATCTGTAAAATGACATTGAGAGCAGGACCGAACCCGTAGCTATAAGAAACATTACAAGGTTTCTCTGATTATCCGCATAAGGCATGAAAAACATTGCTATTACGGCAAGCATGGTACCGATCGCAATGAAAGGCATTCTTTTACCGAACTTCGTATTCGTCCTGTCGGACCAGATTCCGAAAACAGGGAGAAGGATAAGCGCAAATACATTATCCATAGCCATTACAACACCGTTCAATACTTCGCTCAAATGAAACGAATCTTTAAGGATCAGCGGTGTAACTGCATCGTACATTCCCCAGAACCCGGATATCGACATAAATGCCAGTCCGGCAAGTATCGTTCTTTTGTAATTTAATTTCATGCAAAATCCCCTTTTATAGAAAAATCCACATTAAAGTATACATCATTTCGCATTCTTTGGGAAACATTTTTATATGATTGAATTTTCCATAAAAAAATTGTACTATTACAAAGTAAAATACTTTATTCGGAGGCACTATGACTGTATACATTTTAGGTGCTTTGATTTCCTACCTGGTAGGAAGTATCAATACGGCTTTTTTCTTATCGAAAATACTTAAAAAAGATATGCGTACAGGAGGAAGCGGAAACCTCGGCGCTTCGAATGCAACACTGACATTGGGATGGAAATGCGGAGTCCTGGTCGGTGCCTGCGACATCCTTAAAGGATTTGCAGTTGTATTTATCGCAAGAATGGTTTTCCCCGGATATGAATACCTTCCCTACATTGCGACAACGATGGCCATTATCGGACATATCTTTCCGTTTTATCTTAAGTTCAAAGGCGGTAAAGGATTCGCCACACTTATCGGATGTATCCTCGGATATAACTGGATACTTTTCATCATAGCGGGCGTGCTCATCATTATCATCACATTCGCCACAGATTACATCGTTCTCGCAACACTTACGATGATCATCTCATTCCCCGTATATGTGGGGATCTCGACGCATAATTTCATTTATCCCGCGATCCTTGCCATCGGCAGCATATGCATCTTTATAAAGCATATCCCGAACTACATAAGGATCATCAAAAAAGAAGAGATCGGTATACGTTCTGCTTTTACAAAGAAGCATCGTATATGATATAATACATTAACGGCAAAAAATATATCGGAGGTAAAAAATTATGAAGTATGTTTGTAATGTTTGCGGTTACGTTCACGAAGGAGATCCCATTCCCGAGAAGTGTCCCGTCTGCGGCGCTCCCGCATCAAAATTCTCTCCCATGTCAGAGGAAATGTCCTGGGCAGCTGAGCATGTAGTAGGTATCGCAAGTGACGTTCCCGAAGATATCAAAAATGATTTAAGAGCTAACTTCAACGGCGAGTGTTCCGAAGTAGGTATGTATCTCGCAATGTCAAGAGTAGCTTTCAGAGAAGGATATCCCGAAGTTGGTCTTTACTGGGAAAAGGCTGCTTTCGAAGAAGCAGAGCATGCAGCTAAGTTTGCTGAATTACTCGGTGAAGTATTAACAGATTCAACAAAGAAGAATCTCGAGATGAGAATCGAAGCCGAGAACGGCGCTACCGCAGGTAAGACAGATCTTGCCAAGCGTGCAAAAGCACTCAACCTCGATGCTATCCATGATACAGTTCATGAAATGGCTCGTGACGAGGCAAGACACGGCAAGGCATTCAAGGGTCTTTACGAAAGATATTTCAAATAAGATTTCAATAAAAAAAGGTGTGTGATTAAAAGATCACACACCTTTTTTTATTTCTCTTTAACTGCCTTTTTTCTTTTGCTTACAAATACGAATGCCGCTACTGCGATGACCGTAAGGATACTCATCATATCTCCGATCCTCCAGTAACCTCTTCCCGTGTATTTGACTTCAAATCTTCCGGCATAACCCTCGGGGATGATAACTCTTATATCGCATCTGTCTCCGAATATACAGGTCATATTTTCACCCGTATCGATGTCTTTGGCGGAATATCCGATATAGAAAAGCATCGGAAGATCAACGAAACCGTTCTCCGAACTTTCGTTGATGCAGCTGACATTCACATCAAGTCCGTCTTTTCTGTATTCGCTTATCTCAACATTACCGCTTGCGATCGCATCCCTGTATGTTAAGAGGTCATTGTAGTTGCTCTTTATATCATTGAAAATATACTCGCTTCCGGAAGTAAATCCCGTACCGAATTCGGGTACGTCATAAAGTCTGTAAGGAGCGTTCACGTTTAATAATTCGGATGAATAATAAAGGGATGCAACTGCGGAAAGGATAATAAGTGTTCCCATAAATATTTCCGCGATCTTTCCTTTTTCCTTAAGAAGCATATAACCGCAAAGCGCAGCCATGATCATAAAGACAGAAAGCACCATTAAGAGTCTTCCCGGGAACTGAAGACTTGATACAAGTGTTTTGAAAAGCGAATTTGCAGCCTGGATTCTGTCCCAGGGAAAAACGCAGGTACACATCCATCCTGTCAGAACGGAAACGCATGTAAAGATCGTTCCTGTTACCACAAATTTATCTTTCCTGTCTTCTTTCATTACCGCAGCGATAAGGAATACAAACAGTCCGAGCACGAGCGTAAATCCGACAGTCAGTGTCAGTGCACCTTCCATACCGGACTCAGCGTATAAAGTATTGTTGGTATCCTGATTGACGAAGAACATCAGAAGATGAACGGGATAAATGCCGCGGCTCTGGATCGTTCTCGCAGATACATTCTTAATCTGGAGATCCTGATTGATGTAATTATCAAGGAACGGGATTATAAACCATAGGCTCGCCGTTACGGACACGGCAAGTGTGGCAAAAAGCTGAATAAATCTCTTCGGCGTAAATGTCCTTTTTATAAGTACGATGCAGAAAAGGATAATGAAAAATGCGATTATCTCAGTCGTTAAAACATGGTTCCACAATACTCCGCAGATACCGGCGGATGCGATGATGAAATTGTATTTGAAATTTTTGTCTTTAACATCATCCGTATAGATCTTATAAAGTCCGAGCAGAACTATCGGAAGGAAGATCGCCGCACAGAAAACTCCCGCTCTCGATAAATTGTAAAGAGCTACAAGTCTGTAAGGCATAAGCGTGTAAAGGAAGCACGCAAGGATCCCCGCTTTCTTATCGTTAAAGATCTTTTTAAAGCAGACATATGACGAGATCACGGTAAGGATGTTTACAAAAAGGATAAACACCTTGTACGATGTCGTGACGGAAAATCCGACTAGTCGTAAAACAGCCGGAACATAGAGAAGGAAATTACCGTACATGACCGCATCTATATAACCGTATCCGTATATCCATTCGGGATAGATCCTTACAGGAAAATACCCTGCGAGGATTCCGTCTTTAACACCCTCTATTCTTAAAAGGTGATAGATATAATCGCTTCCCATCACCATGTAATCCGTAAAGAGCGGTGCCGATGCAAGGATGCAGCATGCCGAAAGTAGAAGATACGTAACTTTTCTTTCTTTTGTGAAGAATCCTTTTTTACCAAGGATATAAAGAATATCTATTAAGAGGAATAAAAAGATCGCCGTAAAGAGCACTTCCCTCTGAAAGATATTTGTCTTAATTATATCAACGCCGTAGATCGAGATCTCGCCCTCTCCGCCGTAATTGATATGGACCTGCATATTGTCATTATGCGAAGTGACGTAAATGATATAATCCGTCTCGTTCTGACCGCTGTATAAAGTTACCGCGTTTGTTTTTACGGGATTGTAATTTTCAGAAATACCTGTGACAAGAACTGTGTTTTTCTGATCGACATCCGTATGATATTTTAACCTGATACGATATGCTCCTCTGTCGAGAGAAAAAGGACCGGTCGATGCACTTGACTGTATGGACAGTTCGCCGATAAGATTGTCCTCGGTGACCGTTCCGAAAAATGATGAAGGGTCAAGATGCATTTCCTTTCCCTTGTCTGTAAACAAAAAGATAATCCAGGTTAAAACGAAAAGGATTTCAACCAAGATCAATCCCAAAAATTTATAATCTTTTTTCTGTTTGTTCTCACTCATTATTTTTGATTCCTCTTACCTTTAACATTGTATTAAAAGCCCCTGTAAAAAGCAAGAATTACCGTAAATGTGATATAATTCATTAGACGAGGAAATAAAAATGTCTTATATATGCGATCTGTGCCCGAGACAATGTAATACCGACAGAAGTTTAAGACCGGGGTTTTGCAACGAAAGTGAAAAGATAATGCTTGCAAGAGCCGCCCTGCACTTCTTTGAAGAGCCATCGATCAGTGGAACCGAAGGGAGCGGTGCCGTGTTTTTTTGCGGCTGTAACTTAAAATGCGTTTTCTGTCAGAACGAAAAGATATCAAGAGGTCTTATCGGAAAAGAAGTGTCTGTGGAAGAACTCGCGGATATCTTTTTAAACCTTGAGTCGCAGGGTGCAAACAATATTAATCTCGTCACGCCTTCGCACTATGTTTATCAGATAAAAGATGCTCTTATACGAGCAAAAGAAAAAGGCCTGTCGATCCCCATCGTATATAATTCTTCGGCATACGAACTTCCCGAAACCCTTCGCCTTCTTGAAGGCCTTATCGATATCTATCTTCCCGACTTTAAATACATGGATGAAGAACTTGCCGTAAAATATTCAAACGCTCCGGGGTATCCCGATATCGCAAAGAAAGCCATCGAAGAAATGGCACGCCAAGTCGGAGAACCGGTCTTCGATGAACGCGGGATGATGAAAAAAGGCGTAATCGTACGACATCTTCTGCTTCCTGCAGGCGTTAAAAATGCAAAAAGCGTGGTATCCTATCTTAACGAAACATATCATGATTCGATCTATATCTCGCTTATGAATCAGTACACTCCCATGGATACGCCCTCACTTAAAAAAGCAGGCAAAAAATATCCCGATCTTTTAAGAAAAGTCACAAAAAGAGAGTACGAAAGGCTCCTTGACTTTGTACTCTCTCTTAATATCGAAAATGCATATTTTCAGGAAGGCGATACCGCATCGGAATCGTTCATTCCCGATTTTGATTATACGGGACTATGATCTATTTTCCCGTTGATCCGAATCCTTTTTCGCCGCGATCGGTTTCTTCAAGCTCATCGGCAAGCTCGAATTCCGCTTTAAGATAAGGAACTATCGAGATCTGTGCAATACGCTCTCCCGCTTCTACGGGAAGCGCTTCTCCCGAACCGTTATGGTTGTGAAGAGCAACCTTTATCTCTCCTCTGTAATCGCTGTCTATAACTCCGACTTTGTTAGCGGGAGCAAGTCCCTTTTTGCATGCAAGTCCGGAGCGTGCAAATACAAGTCCGACATATCCGTCGGGGATCTCCATCGCGATACCCGTTCCGACCATCTTTGTCTCACCGGGCTTTATCTCTATCGTTTCATCGATGCAGGCGTAAAGATCCGCACCTGCGGCATAAGGTGTTCCGTATGTGGGAACGATCGCTTTTTCGGATAGTTTTTTTATTCTTACGTTCATACTCTTATAAATATTTCTTTAATACGTCAACCTTGTCAAGCTGCTCCCATGGAAGATTAAGATCGTTTCTTCCGAAGTGTCCGTAAGCTGCCGTCTGCTTGTAGATGGGTCTTCTCAAATCAAGCATCTTTATGATTCCGGCAGGACGAAGGTCGAAGTTCTCTCTTACGATCTCAACGATCTTTTCGTCTGCTATCTTGCCTGTTCCGAATGTATCTACCATGATCGATGTGGGCTTTGCAACACCGATGGCATATGAAAGCTGGATCTCGCACTTGCTTGCAAGGCCTGAAGCAACGATGTTCTTTGCTACGTATCTTGCTGCATATGCTGCGGAACGGTCAACCTTTGTACAGTCTTTTCCGGAGAATGCTCCGCCGCCGTGACGTGCATATCCGCCGTAGGTATCAACGATGATCTTACGTCCTGTAAGACCTGCGTCACCGTGAGGTCCGCCGATAACGAAACGGCCTGTGGGATTGATGAAGTATTTTGTGTTCTCATCGACCATATCTTTGGGAAGAACTTCATCAAATACGTATTTTTTGATATCCTCATGGATCTGTTCCTGAGTAACGTCTTCATCATGCTGTGTGGATAATACTACGGCATCGAAACGAACGGGCTTTCCGTTGTCATCATATTCAACCGATACCTGGCTCTTTCCGTCGGGACGAAGATATTTGAGTGTTCCGTCTTTTCTAACCTTTGTAAGCTGACGGCAGAGTTTGTGTGCATAGTAGATGGGGTAAGGCATGTAATCATCGGTCTCGTTTGTCGCATAACCGAACATCATACCCTGATCGCCTGCACCGATGGCTTCGATCTCTTCATCGCTCATTTCTTTGTTTCTGGCTTCAAGTGCCTTGTCAACGCCCATCGCGATATCTGCCGACTGGCCGTCCATAGCTACGAATACTGCACATGTGTTTCCGTCAAAGCCTGTCTTTGCATCGTTGTATCCGATCTCGTTAACAGTCTCTCTGACGATTTTTTGGTAATCAAGATGAGCCTTTGTTGTGATCTCACCGGTAACCAGTACAAATCCGGTACAAACAGTTGTCTCACAGGCAACACGGCTCATGGGATCTTCTTTCATACAGGCATCAAGAATCGCATCCGATACTGCATCACAGACTTTGTCGGGATGTCCTTCGGTAACGGATTCGGAAGTAAAGATTTTTCTTTCCATATTTTCTCCTTATATAACTGAATGTAAATTATCGCTACGGATTGCTTCGCGTCTTCGACGCTCTCGCAATCCTACGAAAATTCACAATCCGCAGCTGCGCTGCTTCTTGCTCATTTTCGTTCGGGATTCAAATTCTTCGACAATCATTTATGCAAGCATAATGATTGTCTCGACTTTTAATCCCTTTATCGATAAAAAAACCGGCTCCTCTAAAAGGACCGGCATCAGATAATCTCTCAAATATACCACAGTCCTCTTATTGTTCGATTGCTCGCTCAGGTTGGCACCTTCCTTAATGGGGTTGCCGTGGCTTCACAGGTCCTATGTACCTCCACCACTCTGAATAAGAGACGTATTTTTTTATCAATTATTAACATACTATTTATTTGCTGAGGTGTCAATAGTATCATTTGACTTTTGTCCCTTTTTTTCTTATAATTTTATAAAGATTTTTGTGTAAAAGAATGTTTGAAAAAACGTTGTTTTTTCGGAAAACGGGTTACCTCTATGCAGAGAATTAAGACCAAAGAGCTTATCCCGGGATATGTTTTGGCAGAAGACGTTTATAACTACAACGGCCAGATGATACTTACCAAAGGAACTCTTCTGACAGATAAAATCATCACCCGTCTTGAGTTCTACTCAATCATGTCGGTCCGTGTTGAGGACGAGATGCAGGATGTGCCTGAAGAAGAAGTTCTTCCCACTCCCGAGTTGAAAGAACCTCCTCATTCGGAGATCATCAGGCAGAGCAAGGATTTCGCCGAATTCAAGGGATCCTTCGAAGAGACACTTACCGATTTCAAGAGCAGTATCAACAATATCGTGGAACTCAATTCCCCGATCAATACGGAAGAATTGCTCGACAATACAAAAAATCTTATCCAGCAGGCGAAAAATTCTTCTTTCAGCACGATGGATATGCTTCATAATATGCGTCAGTATGATGACCTTACATTCGCTCATTCCATGAACGTTTCCCTCATCTGCAATGTATTCGGCGGATGGCTTAAAATGTCCAAGGAAGAGATCGATCTTCTGACACTCTGCGGTATGCTTCACGATCTCGGGAAACTTAAGATCCCCGATTCGATCATAAAGAAGCCCGACAAGCTTACCAGCGACGAATATCAGCTGGTCAAGACTCATACAGTTGAAGGTTATCATATATTAAAAGCTCAGGGAGTTGACGTTCACATTTCAAACTCCGCGCTCATGCATCACGAGAAATGCGACGGCTCAGGTTATCCTCTGGGACTTACCGCCGATCGAATCGATAAATATGCAAAGATCGTTGCCATCGTCGATGTATACGATGCGATGACTTCCGCCAGGATCTACCGCGGACCCATGTGTCCTTTCAGAGTTATCGAGCTTTACGAAAACGAAGGTCTTCAGAAGTATGATGCACACTTCATTCTCACATTCCTTGAGAACGTAAGCAACACATATCTTCACTACACCGTACAGTTAAGCGACGGAAGAGTCGGAACGATAGTTTTCATCAATAAGAACGCTTTATCCAAACCCATCGTTCAGTGTGACGGCGAAATGGTAGACCTTTCAAAAGAAAAAGATCTGCATGTAGACAGAATACTTTAATAAAAAAGAATCTCCGAAGAGATTCTTTTTTTATGCTTTTAATTTGTAAATATCTCGTTTCTCTCGTGTGCGGCAAGAACCGTGTTTCCTGCATCGACCGAATGCGTGAGCCACACGTTACCTCCGATCACACAGTTATCACCGATACTTGTGTTACCGCCGAGTATCGTTGCGCCCGCATAGATAACGACATTGTTTCCGATATCGGGATGACGCTTGATACCTTTTACCAGAGATCCGTCGGGGTTGACCGCAAAGCTCTTTGCGCCGAGCGTAACGCCCTGATAAAGCTTCACATTTTTTCCGATCGTGGTAGTCTCACCGATAACAACTCCGGTACCGTGGTCGATAAAGAAATACTCTCCCACCGTTGCTCCGGGATGGATGTCGATACCCGTATTTTTATGAGCATATTCGGTCATCATTCTGGGAAGGATGGGAACCTCAAGGTTGTAAAACTCGTGAGCGATCCTGAAGATGCTTATCGCTTCAAAAGCAGGGTAGGCAAGCATGACTTCCTTGGTGGATTTTGCTGCGGGGTCTCCCACATATGCTGCCTGAACATCGGTATCAAGAAGTGCCTTAACATCGGGAAGCTTTTTGAAGATCTCATCTGCTATTCTTTCAACATCGGTATCTTCTTCGCATACCGTCTTTAATGAATCCACAAGAACGGAACGTGCTTCCGATCTCAAAGCCTCTGTTGATTTGTATCCCATCTCACCGAATATCTCGGGATAGAGCATACTTCTTAAAAAGTTGATCAGCTCGATGACCTGCTGTTTTAAATTGACATATCCGTTATTCATATCTCTTACTTCCAATCGGGAACGTACGAAGGCATGACCTCAAGTTTGAAAAGGTTCATCTCGTGCTTGCGGTCGATGATCTTTTTCTTTTCTTCGTCGTCGATCTCTCCTGTTCTTATATATCTGTCAAGCTCGGCATATGTAAATCCGAGATTGTCTTCATCCGTCTTGCCGCAAAGTCCGTCACTCGGAGCTTTATCAACAAGTTCTGCAGGGAGTCCGAGTATCCTTCCGATCTCTTTAACTTCCTGAACAGTAAAATGCGATACGGGAGAAAAATCTCCTACGGAATCGCCGTATCTCGTCGAATATCCGACCCAGTCTTCCGAAAGGTTACAGGTATTCGCAACACGTCCGTTAACGCTCTGTGAAACCGCATATACGGTGCTCATTCTAAGCCTGGGGGATAAATTGATCCTCGCCTGCTCACTCATCTTAAGGTCTTCGGGAAAAGCATTCTTAAGACCTTCGAACGCATCCTTAATATTTATAACATAATGTCTTATGCCAAGATGATTGACAAGCTTGTAAGCCATCTCGATATCGGCCTGCTCGCCGTTAGGCATTAAAACACCCACTACTCTTTCTTTTCCGAGGGCCTCCACAAGAAGTGCTGCTACAACCGATGAATCCTTGCCACCTGAAATACCAAGGACCGCATTGCATCCTTTACCGTTCTTTTCGAAGAAATCCCTGATCCATTCGATACAGCCGTTCATGGCTTTTAATAGTTTTTCTCTCTCGAGTGTATTCTCTATTCTTTCCATCCTGAACCTCCGTCCTCAGATAAGAACCTGATACGAAAAAAATTATATCATTTATTAAAAATTGCTACAACCGCACTAAAAAACAAATCTCTGAAGTATCTCTATAAAAAGCACCGCTACACAGGAAGAAAGCGCCACCACGAGAAGGCCTTTCTCAAAGAATGCCACGACTATTCCGACGAGAAGTCCCGCGAGCGCACTGTAGATATTGCCCGTTGCCGAAAGGATCGCAGGAAAAGTCATCGCCGCAAGAACCGTGTAGGGTACATACGAGAGAAACGATTTGAAAAATACGTTATTAACTTCTTTTCTCATAAAGACGTACGGCAGGACTCTTATAAGATAAGTCACACCGGCCATCAGCAAGAGATACTTAAAAAACACAAGCCAGTTCATATCCTATTCTTTCTTTTCTTCTTTTACCGGGAAAACAAGCGCTCCGAAAAGCGACGCGGTCACCGCACAGATGATGACCGAAAATCCCGAAGATATGTTTTTTAGTCCGGGAACATATGCGAAGCATACTGACATTAAAACAGCGATCCCGACCACTATACTCATCTTCCACGAGTGCTTCATCGGAGGTACGACTATCGCGATAAACATACCGTACAGTGCAACGCCAAGAGCATTTGTTATCATCGCAGGAAGGATCTCACCGCATACGGCACCTAAGAATGTTCCGAGCGACCATCCGATGTAAGGTGCTATGATTACGCCAAGGAAATATTTTCTTCCGAGCTTCTCCGGCCGTCCCATCGAGACCGCGAAGATCTCGTCTGTGTGGAATGCTCCGAAAAACAGTTTCTGCGGAAGTTTCATGCTTTTATCTATGTGCTGGGAAAGTGATATCGACATTAAGGAATAGCGAAGGTTTATGATAAACTGCGATATTATCATCTCGACAATGCTGCCGCCCGAAACCATGATCGTAAGGCCCGCGAACTGTCCGGCGGAAGTTAAACTGGTCATCGAAATAAGAGTTGCCTGCCAGACATTCAGTCCGCCCGCAACCGCCAGTATACCGAACGAAAACGATACCGCAAGGTATCCTAATCCTATCGGAAGTCCGTCTGTAAATCCTTTCTTAAAACTGTTCATATTAACGTCGCTTAAATAACCTTATAATAAATTCACCGCTCTCAATTATAACACATACATCCAATTTTCTTTATACAGATATTCCATTTTGTGGAATATGCACGGATATTTGACGAAATCATACGTTAGCGAGATAATTATTTACGAAAAAATCAGCAGCATTACTGCCGTCAAAGGCGTTTTTTCAGGGGGACGAATATGTCAAAACTTACCGAAAATGCGATAAAGAATTCATTCAAGACTCTTTTGGATAAAAAACCTTTAAATCAGATCACGGTAAAGGATATCACGGATGAATGCGGTATTACCAGAAATTCATTTTATTACCACTATCCGGACATTCCGACTCTGATAGAGACGATCGTAAAAGAAGAGATCGATCTGCTCGCATCCGAACAGGTCACGATAGATTCTCTCGAAGACTGTTTTACGACGATCGTCGATTACTGCATACGCGATAAAAAAATGCTTCTGCATATCTATAATTCGGTCAACAGAAACATTTTCGAAAACTCTCTGATGAAGCAGTGCGAATACGCTGTAAGAAGATATGTGGACTCCGTTCTGGACGTTGAAGATATAGACGATACGGACAAGGAGATAATTATACGTTATTTAAAATGCCTCGCTTTCGGAACGGTCATCGACTGGTTCGAAAACGGCATGAACGAAAACATAATCGAACATTTCCACCGCCTTTGCGAACTTAAGAGCGGGCAGACGGTTGAAATGCTTAAAAGATGTAAAAAGAAATAATTTTTTGGTCATTTTTATACATATGTTAAAATTTTGTACATTCGTACTAATTTGACAATTCCTTTCATTTTTTATCCGCATAAAATAGGGAATGAAAAATGAAGTGGAGGTGTATAAGATGACATTCGCCAAAAAAATAGTCAAATTGAGAATTCCGATCATTATTCTCTCAGTTCTCTTGCTGATTCCTTCATTTATCGGATATCTCAAAACAAAAGTCAATTATGATATGCTGACATATCTTCCCGAAGATATGGACACCGTAGTCGGACAGAACAAACTGCTTGATGAATTTCACAAAGGTGCTTTTACATTCATCATAGTGGAAAACATGTCCGAAAAGGATGTTGCCAATCTGAAAAAAGATATCGAAGCGATCGACCATGTGGATACCGTTATATGGTATGATTCACTGGCAGATCTGTCGGTTCCGATGGAATTAATCCCCGATAAAATCTACAAAGAATTCAACACGGATCATTCTACGATGATGGCCGCTTTTCTTGATGCTTCAACATCCGCAGACGAATCTATTTCAGCGGTCAAGGAGATAAGAAAAGTAGCAGGTGAAGACTGCTTCATATCAGGAATGACCGCTCTCGTTATCGACCTTAAGGATCTTTGCGAAAAAGAAGAACCGGTATATGTTGCGGTTGCGGTTATCCTTGCAAGTATCGCAATGTTTGCTTTCCTTGACAGTTTCCTGGTTCCTTTTACATTCCTTGCATCGATCGCAATGGCTGTGATCTATAATCTCGGAAGCAATATCTTTTTCGGAGAGATATCCTATATTACAAAAGCGTTGTCGGCAGTGCTTCAGCTTGCCGTTACGATGGATTATTCGATATTTCTCTGGCACAGCTACAACGAACAGCTAAAGATCCATGAAGACAAAGAAGAAGCCATGGCATACGCGATAAAGAATACATTCACAAGCGTTCTCGGAAGTTCGATCACTACGATCGCAGGTTTCATCGCTCTTTGTTTCATGACATTCACCCTCGGAAGGGACTTAGGACTTGTAATGGCAAAAGGCGTGGTATTCGGAGTTATAACATGTGTTACGGTTCTTCCTTCGATAATCCTTATTTTTGACAAGCCTCTTCAGAAGACCAAACACAAACCCCTTATCCCGAACATGGATAAAATATCAAACGCATTACTTAAGATATTCCCGGTCTTCATAATAACTTTTATCCTGCTCATCGTTCCGGCTTTCTACGGATACACGAGATCAAACGCTAACGTATATTACGATCTCGGCGATGCGCTTCCCGAAGATATGAACTATGTTATTTCCGCAAAGAAACTTCGTGAAGATTACAAGATCGCATCCACCCATCTTGTCCTGATCGATTCCGATATTCCTTCAAAAGACGTCAGAAACATGATCAAAGAAATGGAAGAAGTTGACGGCGTAAAATACGTTCTCGGGATCGAGTCTCTTGTCGGCTCAAGAATCCCTGAAGATTTTCTTCCGGAAAATATAGTAAGCAAACTCGAAAACGATGACATCGAACTCTTACTTATCAATTCACAATACAAAGTTGCAAGCGATGAAGTAAATCTTCAGCTCGACCGCTTAAACAACATATTAAAGAAGTACGATCCGACAGGAATGCTTATCGGAGAAGCACCGTGCATGAAGGATATGATAGATACGACAAGCCATGATTTTAAAGTGGTTAACATGATATCCATCGCTGCGGTATTTGTGATAATCCTGATAGTCGAACAAAGCATATCTCTTCCCGTAATACTTATCTCGATCATCGAACTCGGTATATTCATTAACCTGGGGATCCCGTACTTTATGGGCAAACAGCTTTCATTTATCACACCTATATGTATAAGTACGATACAGCTTGGTGCAACGGTTGACTACGCGATACTGATGACCACCCGATACAAGAGTGAACGAATGAAAGGTCTTGATAAAAAGCATGCGATACACATCGCACTTTCTTCTTCGATACCTTCGATCATCGTATCGGGTCTCGGACTTTTCTCGGCAACGATAGGTGTTGCGATCTATTCAAATCTAGACATCATTTCTTCGATGTGCATGCTGATGGCAAGAGGAGCGATCATAAGTATGGTCCTTGTTATATTTGTACTTCCCGCATTCCTCATGCTGTTTGACAGGATCATATGTTTTACGACGATCGGCATGTTTGATCATAAACATAAAGGAAAGGAGCAGTTATCATGAAAAATATAAATAAAAAAGCATTACAGGCGATCGCTCTTCTGCTTTGCACAATACTTGTTTTTGTATATGTCGCACCAAGCGTACATGCAAAGAGCGAAACTAAAAACACTAACGAAGAAAACAGCGAACAAAATAAAACGATCACCGTAACAAACGCAGGCTCAGGTGAAGGCGAAACCGAAAAAGACGAAACCGTATATGTCTTCACGGATGCAAACGGATCAGTTAATAAGATCATAGTAAGTGACTGGCTTAAAAACAGCGATTCGTTCAAAACGATCGATGATTACAGCGACCTTAGGGATATCGAAAACCTTAAGGGTTACGAGACATTTAAGACAGCCGCAAACAACGAAAAGAAATGGGATGCCGAAGGAAATGATATCTATTATCAGGGAACAAGCGACAAACCCCTTCCCATCGACATGAAGATCACATACAGACTCGACGGAAAAGAAATAAGCGCAAACGATATCAAAGGAAAAAGCGGTCTCGTAAAGATCCGTTTTGATCTCACCAACAACGAATATGAAATGTGCGAGATAAACGGAGAAAGCGTAAAGATATATGTTCCTTTTACAGTGATAACGGGAATGATATTAAACAATGATACATTCAAAAATGTTGAAGTTACAAACGGACGTCTTGTAAATGACGGTGACAAAACGATCGTGATCGGAACAACATTCCCCGGTCTTCAGGAAGATCTTAATATTGATAAAGAAAAGTTTGAATTTCCCGAATACTTTGAGATCGTTGCCGATGTTACAGACTTTGAGATGACATCAACAATGACACTCGCAACAAATGAATTCGTGAATGATTTCGACAGAGAAAAACTTGAAGAAAACGAGTTCGATCTTTCCAAAATTGATGAACTGAAAGACGGCATGGATAAACTCATCAACGGTTCGGACGATCTTCACGACGGACTCAGCACTCTTTTAGAAAGCTGCAATACATTAAAGAGCGGAATGGATGATCTGACAGACGGATGCAACAAGATCAAAAACGGTGCAAACGATCTGAATAACGGTGTATCTTCTCTTCAAAGCGGTGCGGCAAATCTTCAAAGCGGATTATACACCTTAAAGTCAAATAATGACGCTTTAAACAATGGTGCAAAACAGGTATTCGAAACACTGCTCGCGGAAGCGAACAAACAGCTTTCCGAATCCGGAGTAAATGCAGAAAAGCTTACGATAGAAAACTATGATGATGTGCTTGATGCCATTATTAAAAATCTGGATAAAGACAACGTTTACAAAATGGCTGAGAAAACCGTTGAAGAAAAAGTCGACGCCATGGGCGACGATCTTTACAGACAGTATCTTCAGACGATAGCCGACAGCATTTATGACAATTACCTTAAATCCATAGAAGATACCATCTATACAAAGTATATAGAAGGCAATGTCGATGATATTTGCAGAATGTATCTCGAAAGTCAGGCAGACACTTTATACGACACATATCTCGACTCGATAAAAGATGATGTTATAAACGCTTATATATCCAATAATGCGGACACATTTTACAGAGCATACATCGATACGATCGCAGATTCTTTATATAAGAATTACCTCGGACAGGTTATAAGCGAAGCCAATCCCGGAATCGATGAAAACAGTCTTAACGCAGCAATAGAATCGCAGCTTGGAGCATTGAGCGACGAACAGAAAGAAGCCATCAAAGACGGTGCTGTAAACTCTCTTACGGATGAGCAGAAAACTCAGATAATCGAAGGATCCAAAGCTTCTCTTACAGACGAACAGAAAACCCAGATCCTTGCAGGTGCAAAAGCAGGATTAACCGCAGATCAGAAGAATCAGATCATCGACGGCGCTTTCGCAAAACTTACCAATGAACAAAAAGAAGCGATCAAAAACGGTGCAAAAGAATCTCTTACAGATGAGCAAAAAGCTCTGATCCTTGCAGGCGCAAAAGCAGGGCTTACAGATGACGAGAAATCACAGATCCTCGAAGGAGCATTAAAAACTCTTACCGATGAACAGAAAGCCGAGATACGTCTGGGTGCGATCGAAAAAGGAATGCAGAGCGATGAAGTCAAACAGGCTCTCGAAGAAGCCGGTGAAGGTGTAAAGAAACTCACCGAATTAAAAGGTTCTCTCGATTCTTACAAAGAATTCTATAACGGCCTTAAATCTTATACCGACGGTGTAGCCAAAGCCGCAGACGGAGCCAAACAGTTAAAGGACGGAACAGACACGTTAAAGGACGGCTCAAACAAACTGGCTACCGGTGCGAACGATCTCTATAACGGCGCTGCAACGATCGATTCAAAAATGCCCGATCTCATCGACGGCGTAAGCAAACTTACAGACGGAAGCAAGGAACTCTCCGACGGTATCGACAAGCTTAATGACGAAGCGATCGATAAACTCACAGCCGTCATCGAAGACGACCTTGAAGGACTTACGGACAGGATCAAAGCAACGCTTGATGTATCCAATAACTACACTTCCTACTCCGGAAGACAAAATGCTATGAGCGGTCAGGTAAAATTCATTTTCAAGACCGATTCCATAGAATAGAATGTCATCTAAAGCAAAAGAACCGCATTAATGCGGTTCTTTTGTTGTAAAGGGGATGTATATGAAAAACAATTAAGTTTATCACCGAATTTATCTTTTTCTCAATGCCTCTATAGGGCTTAACTTCGCTGCTTTTCTTGCAGGAAGGATTCCGAATACGATTCCTATCGACATGGAGAAAATTGCTATACCGAGTATGAAGATCGGGTTAAAATCTGCAACAAGTTTGGAAGTTGTAAGATTTGAGATCAGGAAACATACAAGTTCCGCACCGCCGAGTCCCAAAACGATACCGATGATCCCGCCGAGAAGTGAAATGGATGCCGCCTCAACAAGGAACTGTGTGAGCACCGATCCCGTTCTTGCTCCGAGTGCTTTTCTGATACCGATCTCTCTGGTTCTTTCCGTAACAGATACGAGCATGATATTCATAACTCCGATACCGCCTACAAAAAGGGATATCGCTGCGACAAGCATGATAAGGAGCGTAACCATTGTAAGCGACGAGTCAACCACCGAGAAGATCGAATTGTAATCGAGAACATATAATGCATTCTCTCCTCTTACATCATGTCTTGCTTCAAGGATCGCTCTTGTGTGATCCAAAACTGCCGAAGCGTTTTCCGCATCATCCAGGAGGATTACTATCGAGCCGTATCCTTCTATATATCCGCTTAAACCGATCGCATCGATGAATGATGTAAACGGACACTCGGCTTTGATATCATATCCGCCGGATCCCATGAAAAGGTCAGCCATCTGGGAAGAGTTGTCGTCTCTTATACCGATTATCCTGAATGTCGTTCCTCTTCCGCTAGATCCGTAAGAAAGATCTATGGTCATTCCGACGGCATTTTCGGTGCCGAACATTTTTCTTGCGGAACTCTTATCCAGGATGCAGACTTTCTCACAGTATTCACATTCTTCTTTTGTAAAATATCTGCCGTATATAATATCGTATTTAGATGCCTGATCGAGCACTTCATTACCGAGCTTGACCTGCATCGAATAAGTCTTTAGATCCTTGTAAGATGCTTCTCCGGGTAAAGTCATCGAAGGAGATATTCCGACGATATGTTTTTCCTTTTTCATAAGTGCATCCAGATCGGAATCGTAGAAGTCAAGGTCGTTCTGCATGGAGTATACTTCAATGGTATTACCTGCAAGAGATGCGAGTTCATCGTTTATGGATTTTTTAAATCCGTTACCGAGACTTACTATAGCAACTACCGATGAGATACCGATTATGATTCCCAACATTGTAAGAAGCGCTCTTACTTTATTTGATTTGATGTTAAAAAATGCTATCTTGCAATATTCTAAAAATTTGCCCATTTTTTATTCCTGTCTTAATGCTTCGATCGGGCTTAATTCAGCCGCTTTTTTTGCGGGGAATATTCCGAAGAACAATCCTACACCCGCCGAGAATAATGCAGCACCGAGTGCTACCAGTACATTGACCGAGATATGTATCGGCATCTTTGTGATCTTTCCTACGATAAGGCAGAGGCCTTCCGCACCGGCATATCCCAGAAGAACACCGATGATTCCGCCGACAAATGTTATCATTGCAGCTTCCGCAAGGAACTGAGTCATGATGGATCCCGTTCTTGCCCCGAGTGCTTTTCTTATACCTATTTCCGAAGTTCTCTCGGTAACGGATACGAGCATGATGTTCATAACACCTATACCGCCTACCATAAGAGAGATCGCGGAAACAAATCCTATGAATAAAGTAACGTATCCGATGACCTGATTGATCTTTTCCATATATGAATCAAAGGAATCGATGTAGAACTGTTCTTCGCCTCTTACATCATGTCTGGCCTCGAGGATATTTACGATCCTTTTAAGTGTCTCGTTAACATTGTCCGAATCCGAAGATATCAGTACACTCGACATGTTGTCGATAAGCCAGGTATCGTTCATTGCTTTTGAATAATGAGTATACGGTACTTCAAGTTTAATGAGTTTTGTATCTCCGTTAAGAGTATTTACCATATTCATAAGCTGCGAGTCTTTTGCTTTTCTCACACCCACGATACGGTATTCAAGAACATCACCGTAAAGATCCACCAGGATCGTCTGTCCGACTACATCCGTGCTTCCGAAATAGCCTTTTGCACCTGCTTCGTCAATGACGGCAACATTATCGCCTCTTTCTACTTCTTCTTCGGTGAAATATCTTCCGTGAAGCAATCCTTCCACTGCGAAAAATTCATATGTCTCGTTGACCATGTAATAGTCAATGTTGAATACACCTTTAACTGAATCGGAAGTTCCGCTGTAATACATTTCCTCGGTACACATCTTGAGGTCTTTGACATTGTTTTTTATATAATTGATGTCATCTACCGTTATATTCTCGTTCCCGGTAGTGTATATATATGTCTGTCCTCTGAAGAGGTCACCGAGGGATCCGTCCAGCGCATTTCTTACTCCGCTTCCGAGTCCCGTGATCATAATGACGGATGAAATACCGATTATGATCCCGAGCATTGTGAGGAACGTTCTTCCTTTGTTGGAAAGAATGCTTTTATATGCAATTTTTACATATTCCAAAAACTGTCCCATATAATTTCCGTTTAGCCTAAAATTTATTCATTTACTTCGATAGACACGCCGCCGACACCCATATTATCAAGAAGGGCATTCATCTCTGCCTCATCAACGGGAACGACTACAGCGCCTTCCGTAACTGCGCTTGTAACGTAGCTTACAACCTTATCATCCTCACCGATACCCTCAAGAACCTCAGAGCGGTCTTCGGAAGTAACTCCGATCGTGATAGGTTTCTTTTCGATTACATTCGCTTCGTTAACTATGTATACAAAATATCCGTCACTGTCTACGTTTATCGCTTCCGAAGGAAGTGTAAGTGTTGAATCTTCATGTGCCGTTGTGATAACATTCTTTGCTTCGATTCCGAGATAGATATCTTCATCGGGATTGTTGATCTTGATGATAGCGGATACCGAAGAGCTGCCCGAGCTTGCAACCGCAACACGTGCGATCTTTGAGATCTCGCCTTCGTAATCCTTATCAAGGATCGTAACTTTAACCTTCTGGCCTTCCTTGATCTTGCTTAAGTCTTTCTTGCCGACCGATACTGCAACACTAACGTCATCTATGCTGGAGAATTCGATGATCTCGCTTCCTGTTACGGAAGTTGTCATGCCTTCGCTTACAAATGAATTTGTAACGATTCCGTCGAAAGGAGCCACAAGGCATCCGTTTTCGTATTTTAAGATCTCTTCGTATGCGCTTCCGGATTTCAATGTATTGAGTTCACCCTGAAGCTGAAGGTTCTCTCTGTCGTAGCTGTTACCTGAAGAAGCTTTGTATGATTCAACCTGAGCCTTTGCGGATTCAAGTTTTGATTTGGATTCTGCAAGGTTTGCTTTTGCTTCAGCAAGAGTCTCTGTCTTATCCGAGATAAGTCCGCTGACGTTTTTGATAACCTGGTTTGAGTAATTGATCTTGTCTCTTAATTCTTTTACGTCTGCTCTTGCTTCAAAGTCTTTCTTGGCCTGTTCTGCTTCGCCCTGGCTCATTGTGTCATATCCGACCTGAAGCTTGTATGCTACCCAGAGGTTATCGATCTCTGCATTGCAGTATTCGATGGTACCCTGTTCCATGGCGATCTGTGTCTGAACGTCTTTGTCGAGCTGTTTGAAAGATCCGTTTTCGTCATAGTTGTCAACGATAGCCTGTCTCTCATCAACTTCTGCCTGATACTTTGCAACGTCTGCCTGAGCCTGTGCAAGTTTGCTCAATGAATTGTTGTTGCTTGCAACGCTGCTCTGGTAATTGTTCTCAGTTATCTTATCGTTTAACTCTACCTGCTTTAATGCAAGTTCATATGATTCCTGGTCAAACTTGATAATGGGATCACCCTTCTTTACGTATGTTCCGACTTCAACCACACTTTCAACCTTGATGGCTGCGGGTGAGTAGAAGTGCTGTACATTACTGCTCTGTACGGTACCGTTGATCTTAACTTCCTGAGTGATCTCTTCCATGGTCGCATGTGTAACGTTAACCGTCTTGTCCTGCACTTTCTTGGAAGCCATAATGCCGATGACAGCGCCGCCGATCAGAAGTACTACTAAAAGAATCACTGCGATAACCGCTACTCTGATAATCACTTTCTTTCTTTTGGCTTTCTTTCTTTTCTGAGCCGCTGCTTCAAGCTGCGCATCAAGATCTTCTCTGTCGAGTGAAATTTGTGCTTTTTCTTTCTTGCTCATCTTAATTCTCTCCATTCAAATGTAAATCAATATTATCTTCTGTTACGTTCACATCATAATCATCTTCAGGCTTTTCTTCGGGCTCTAAATTGATCTCGTTAGCCACGATGATCGTTTCGGTATCCGGGAATTCTTCCGCACCGTTTTCATCTTCATCGGGAGCGGAACCGTACATCGTCGAATTCCCTCTTATCTCTTTATCGATATCATCTCTGTTGAGGTTTCCGTTGTTGGATGAATCCGATGTTATCCTTCCGTCCTCTATATGAACTATTCTCTCGGCATTTGCGGCTATATCGTTATCGTGGGTGATAATGATAACCGTTCTGCCTTCGGAATGAAGCGTCTTTAATATGTTCATTATTTCCTTGGTCGAATGCGAGTCAAGGTTACCTGTGGGCTCGTCCGCTAATATCACGGGAGGTGCCTGGGCAATGGCTCTTGCGATCGCAACTCTCTGCTGCTGACCACCGGACATTTCCGAAGGCTTGTGATCCATTCTGTTTTCAAGTCCGACCTTTCTTAAAGCTTCTTTGGCAAGATTGGTTCTTTCTCTCTTTGATACTCCTCGGTATATGAGCGGAAGCTCTACATTTTCGAAAGCGGTAAGATTGGATATTAAGTTAAAACCCTGGAAGATAAATCCAATTTCCTGATTTCGTATATCCGAAAGTTCATCATCCGTCATGAGTGAAACATCCGATCCGTGCAAAAGATATATGCCGCTTGTGGGAACATCCAGACAGCCGAGCATATTCATCAGTGTGGATTTACCGGATCCGGAATGACCGATGATGGCTACGAATTCATTTTCTCCGATCGACAGGGATACGTGGTCGAGCGCTCTTACTTCATTTTCGCCCGGATTGTATATCTTACACATATTCCTGATTTCAATTAATGAAGCCATTTCCTCTCCTTTATTTTATTAGGTTTAAACTACCTTTATTTTTTTCACAAACATCAATTACTATAACAGATTGTGATTTTTTTATCAATAAAACACAAGATATTGAGTTTATCAAATTTTTAATCTAGTACTCTTTCTTTTTTATGATCATTATTCCGAGGAATAAAGAAACAAGATATACCAGAAACGAAACGATGAGGCTTACCGAAACGATAAGGTTGTACGGGATACTTTTTTCTATTCCGAACGTAAATGTTTCGAGGCCCCGGTCAAATGCGGCGATCGTTATATCAAACGATCCGAGCATTGATGTTATCCCGCCGATCGCAAAGATCACACCCATTATGACGAAAAACACGATCCTGCTCCTTGCATGTCCGAATTTCATGATGATCGGGATCATCAGTCCGGGAACAAGGAATATCGGTACCAGGAATAAAAGAACCGCACTTATGAATTCACCGTTTACCGGTTTACGAAGTACGACCATAAAGATCAATGCCGCAACCGTACTTATACACCATCCGGCAAGTCCCGCCAGAACGGAAAAGAGATATTTTTCCACGATGTATTTTTCTCTTGAAAACGGAAGCGTCATGATGAATGCCATTCCGTTATTCATTTCATCGTATGCACAGGTTGTCGATCCCAATGTGGAACAGATCAGGCTCATGTATCCGATGATGAAAGCCGGATCCTTCATAGTGAAAAGACATACGAGAGCACATACAAGCATTATCCCGAGCAGGGCTTTCTGTTCCCATGCAAGTTTTATATCTTTTACAAGCAATCCTTTCATGATCTTTCTCCCTTGATGATGATCATCATCATTTCGTCCACGCTCATTTTCTCGACTACTATCGACGGATAATTCTCAACGTAATAATCTCTTGCATCCGTCAGGCATTCGTAACCGTACTTTTCTTTTCTGTATGCCTTGATATGGCTCTTGTCGATCTTTTCGAATGTCTCTTCGTCAAGCTTTAATGCTGCATATTCGCAAAGCAGGCGGTCCGTATCGTCGTTGAATACGATCTTTCCGTTATGTATCATAAATGTTGTATCGCAAAGCTTTTCTATGTCGGATGAGATATGTGAGCTTATCAATACCGTACGGTTTTCGTCCGCTTCCATATATTCTCTTATCTCATCAAGGATATCGTCTCTTGCGATCACATCAAGTCCTACCGTGGGTTCGTCGAGTATGAGAAGGTCTGTATCATATGAAAGAGCTGTAATTATCTTAAGCTTTGCTTTCATACCGTTTGAGAACTCTTTGATCCTCTTATCAGTCGGAAGCTTGTACTTTTCGCATTTCTTAAAAAACTTATCCTTGTCGAAAGTTTTATAAGTTGCATTCATGATCGAAGCTATGTCTTTTACGGTAAATGTTTCCGAGAAGAACGATTCTGTCATCACGCATCCGATCTTTTCTTTGTCTTCGTACTTAAAATCTTTTACGTTTTTTCCGTTTATCTCGATCGAACCTTCTTTATAAAATATAAGGCCTAATATCGATTTAAAAAGTGTACTCTTTCCTGCACCGTTGGTTCCGACTATGCCGTTGATCGTTCCCGATTCAAATTCCAGTGAAACATCAAGGGTGAAATCTTTATATTCTTTTTTTAATCCATCTATTCTGATCATCACTAACCCTCCGGTACTATTCCTCGAAAAACATCTCAAAGATCTCTCTTAACTGTTCTTTGGAGATACCGTAGTTTTCAGCCTTTTCAAAAGCGGTCCTTATCTCTTCCTCCACTTCTTTAAGGCGGCTTTCTTTTATATATTCGGAATTATTGCCGTTAACGTATGTGCCTTTGCCGTGTACGGTGATAACAAAGCCGTCCGATTCAAGTTCGTCATATGCTTTTTTTACCGTAAGCGCGCTGATATTAAGATCTCTTGACAAAGATCTTACCGAAGGCAGGGCTTCGTTTTCTTTTAATGTACATTCCGCGATCTGAGCTTTGATCTGCTGGATTATCTGTACATATATGGGCACCATCGAAGAGTTATTGATTATTATCTTCATATAAATCAACCTTACAAATAAACCAAAACGCAACTGTTATACTGTGTGATAAACACCTTATAACAGTAAACACTATATAACAGTGTATAACACTTTGTCAATAACCTTTGTAAAAAATTTAACAAATCTTAAACATTTTAATAAAACAGCATTAAAAAACTCCCTTACCGTTTGAAAGGTAAAGGAGTTTCATCATCCTATTCGTCTTTTTCTTTTAAAAGCCTTTTCTCCGTCACGCTCGGCTTTTCAAACGCCATCGCAGCCATACTGACTATCTTAACATCTTTGACTTTGCAGTCATACTTGATGCCCGCAAGATCAAATTCGCCTTCTTCTTTTTTAAGCTTTGCGGGAGCAGAGGTTATCTTTGCTATAAAGAAACAGGCTATGAATGCCGCGAAAAACGAAATAAACAGACTACATATTAACAGTATCGGCAATCTCATCACCTCCTCTTCTCTTTAAATGCGGCGGCTGTCTCATCGAAAGCTCGTTGTGATACCTGATAAGATCCATGATCGTTAAGAAGCATCCGAGGCACAGCAGTATTCCGCTTGCAATACATAAATACTTATTTGAAGGTGCGATAAACTGGGCAGCCAGGACAAATACGAGGCTCAGCATACCGCCTAATATCCCGTAAAACTTCGAACTGTTCTTAAGACGCCCGCCTCTTATAAATCCTATCACCGCAAGCCCTAAATTGCCAAAAGTCAGGATGATCTTAAAGAACACATCCATAATCCCCGTAACGGAAAGTATCGAAAGCGTTTCCCAGAGGAAACAGATAACCATCAACACATACATTAATCCGACCGCCAGATCGAATATGTAATCTTTTATAAGCTTCTTAACGCTTTCGTTTTTTTCTTTATTCTTTATATATACGACTCCGTACTTTTTATAAAACTTTCCCGCATCCTCCGAATCAGCATCTCTTATCTGCATCATCTTCATCTGAACATAATAGATAATGAAAGCCGCGATCGAGAATATCAGTGTGATATCAAGGAAAATGTTCGAAGCATTTTCGTAAAACAGAAACATAAATCCGAGTGACGGAAGGAAGAAAAGAAGTGTTAAAAGCAGAGTTGCGATCAAAAACTTCCTGATGGATACCGGGAAGTCGCTTGCCGCTCTTCCTGTCTGGCCGTTAACGGTCATGTATGCCACTTTCTTATTCTGTTTAAATGACATGAACCACACGGGATAAAGGGCCTTCCTCGGAACTGCCTTTGTATCGAACTGCTTGGTCGCTTCGTCATTAGAAAGATATATCTTTAAGTTATTGTAACCGTCCTTCTTTGACTCCTCGGAGACCATCTCCCTTGCAACATCGTTGGCAAGAGCCAGCGCTTCATGTTCGTACACTTCACTCGGAACATCGGATACGTCCGCGTAAAAGCCGCTTAAATACGAAGGATAGAATTTCTTCTTCTCGCTTGTAAAGAAAGGAGCGATCCTCTCACAGAGATCATCCGAGAAATTGTAGGAAGCATCCCTGCTTATGCCTTCGAATTTCGAATCTATATCGCCCTCTGCCTTAACATATGTCGTGTAGTTCGAATTACCGTCTGAATATATCTCGGCTGCGCTTACAGAGAATCTGTTCTGCTGGGTAACATCATAATGCCAGTACGGAACATAGATAGCCTTAAACTTGTCAAGGATCTTGTCGTCCTTTAATTCACTCGGAGCAAGGATCGCTTTTTTCGTGATCTTTTTAAATTCCTGGATACATTCTTCCTTTGTTTTTTCAAAAGGGATGATGTAATCGGGTTTCTTTTCTTTTGAGATCCTTGATGTTAAAACAGTCGCCGAAGAACAGTATGTACAGAAACTCGAAGCTTCGTTGTCTTCGCACATGATCTTTGCACCGCACTGAGGACAGGTGAAGATCGTGGTCTCGAAATAATCGTAATCAACACTGTCGTTCTCTTTTGTTACGCTTTCAGGTGCAAATGATGATTTGCATATCTTGCACACAAGCTTGTGGGCTTTAATATCGTATATGATATTTCCGCCGCAGTTTTTACATGCAAACACCCTTTACTTCCTCCTTTTATTTTTCTCCGCAAATTTAACGAGCAGGAAAACTTCAAGCAATACAGCGGGAACTATGTTTAATGCAATGATGATCTTATAAAAATCATCCAGCCGGTCAGCTTCTGCGATCGCATCTAACATGGTAAGCTCATCAATACTCTTTATCTTTTCGGCAAGCTTAATGTTTGCGTCGATATAGATATATTTCATTATGAACGAAAGGATAACAAACAATACCGCGATGGCAGATATTATACCTATCTTTTTCTCTCCGCCGTTTTTAAGACCTACAATATAAACGGTAAGGAAAGGGAAAAGGATCTCGATCGCATTGATGATCATCGTGCCTGTCAGATAGATGTTGTTATTGTCTCCGAATATGTACAGAAACATATAGAAAACAAATTCTATGATCACCTGAACAGCCAGTGAGACGATGGGGATCACTATCGTTAACGTCTTTGTTTTCTTAGTCGCTTTTTTGTTGATCTTTAACGCGAAGATCAATGCGATAAAACTAATATATACCAGTAAGACCAAAAGGTAATTTATCATTTCTTTTTCCTAACAGACTGAATAATCCAGTGATTCTTTCGTAAGATTTGTGTTGTAGTAAGGATCGCCTGCGTTTAATTCTTCCCCGAATACTTTTCTGAATCTCATCAGATCGTCAAGATAATCCTCTCTCTCGATCCCCATAAGGATCTGCTCTTTATCGCTTATTCCTTCGGCGTAAGGATCGAATACGTTAAGAAGTCCCGCCCTTCTTAAATTCAGGCATAAAGCCACATCGCCGAAAGCTTCCTTATACTCTTCACCGAAGCCTCCGCACTTTTCGAAGTCACTCTTCTTAACCATTAAAAGATCATGTACAAGTGCCGAAACATCCTGAAGATAACAGAGTCTTCCCATATAACCTATATACTTCTTGTCGAACCCGTGATGAACAAGTCCGGCCGCTTTGTCTTTTCCGATACCGATAACGACCGATGCATGTTCTATCTTTCCTGCGGAATTGATGATCTTTCCGCCGACAGCGCCGACATCGCTTCTTTGTACCACCGAAAGCATTTCCCTTACTATATCGGGAGAATTAACTTTTAAGTTTCCGTCGATAAATAAAAGCACTTCGCCGTGGGCTTTCCCTGCAAGAAAATTTTTCTTTTTGAAAAAGCTTAGATTCGAAACTTCATCGGTATGATCGGATTCTTTTATGATCTCGATATTCGAATAACTGTTAAAACTGTTAAAAGCATCGATGCACTCTTTTGTATCATCACACACGATAACGGATACAAGAGGTTCACCGACAACTTCGTATCTTAATCTGAAGATTGTCTCAAAAGCTCTCGAAGAAGTGATGCTCGTGTTGTAGATACCGTTTGTTTTAAGATGATCCGAAACGGCTCTCTTGGCAGCATCGATCGCATATGTTTTTGCATTGATGTCGCTTGCAACGCTTCCCGCATGAGCTCTCCAGTAATAATAGATCCCGGGTATGTGAACGACCTTCTTTGCGAGGTGCGTAAGGCGGAGGATCATATCGTGATCCTGGCTTCCGTCGTACTCCGTTCTGAAAAGTTCGGTGTCGTTTAAAAGACTTCTTTTGAATACCGAGAAATGACAGATATAATTGTTGGCGCGAAGATTGTCTATCGCGAAGTCCGGTTTGAAATGAACCGTGATCATATTGTTGATGTCGCCGTTCTGGAATGTGGCTTCATCGCAGTAGATGTAATCAGCACCTTCGTCGATCGCTTCCCTGTATTTATAGAGCGCACTCGGATGAAGTATGTCATCGTGATCGAAAAGACCGATGAATTCACCCGTTGCCATCTTAAGACATTCATTTGTGTTTCCGGAAATGCCTTCGTTCTTTACAAGCTTCTGATATTTTACTCTCTCGTCTTTTGCATATTCCTTACAGATCTCGCCCACGTAGGAATGCTCATCATCGGATCCGTCGGCAAGGCAGAGTTCCCAGTCGTGATAAGTCTGATTCACTACCGAGTCGATCATCTCGCAAAGGAAATCCTTAGGCGTATTGTAGAGAGGAACGAGAATGGAGATAACGATCTTATTCTCATACTCTTTTGTCGATTCATCGAGCCTTCTTAACTTGTCGGGAAAAGACCCCGTACCGATCTCAACATATCTTCTTTTTAAACGGTTACGGCTTTTTATCTTATCCTTAACGGCGGATACGGAACCGTACTGTGTCACTCTCTTAACCTGTGCTCTGACATATCTTAAAGGTTTGGATAATTTGTAAGCCTTACTGTCTTTGATCCTGGTAAGGTTGTCTTTTATCTCATCCTTCTCGTCCTCAAGTTCCACTATGCGGCTCGAAAGTTCGACGTTTTTCATTCTCTCTTTTTCGAGTTCTTTTTTTAATCTTTCGATTTCGTTGTTTTCCATCTTTATACCTGAATGTTTATTCTGTGTCCCGTATCGGTGATAAGTTCTCTCACGTTACCGTGATCTTTTGCATACATTTTTACAAAATATGTTCCGTTAGAAAGTCCCTCAAGCGAAGCCCTAATATCCATGCCGCAAAGCTCGGTATTCAGGCTTCCGTTAAACCTGCCGGAAAGATCCGTTCGTAAATTTCTCTCTACCGGGATAACAAACTGATCACCTTCTTTTTCAAGCAGAAGATCAAAATCAAATCTCATGTTATCGATCCCGGGGACCAGTGCAAAGCCTTTTGCAAAAAGAACATTTTTTCCGTCTTCTTTTTCTACTCTCAATTCCTCGAAAGAAGAATAGATCCAGCCTTCTTCGTCATTGGCTTTTCTTACATCGCTCTTTACGGATGCGTTTATGTTTTTATCTTCGTTCGCTCTCTCAAACTCAAGTTTAAAATCGCTGCTTCCGCCTTCGTAAGGATCCGTGATACAAAGATCCTTATGTCTTGATCTTAATATCTCTTTTTCGTTAAAGAGTCTCTCGGACTTACTCTTGTTTTTTGCATCCCTTCCTCTTGATACCGATTCGTGATGCACAAGTTTTATATCGTTTAAGATAACGTTTCTGTATCCTTTTTCGAAGAGCGTCATGCAAAGGTCGACATCATTGTATCCGACCTTAAGTTCTTCACACAGTCCGCCCGCTTCATCGTATAAACTCTTTCTTACGGCAAGGCATGCACCCGTTACCGCGAGCACATTTCTGTTTACCCGGTTGGTTCCGAATCCGAGTTTGGCGTTGTCTTCCTCGCCCATGAATACGTGCGCGGGTCCGTCCACTCCGCCGGCTATTCCGACATGCTGTATCTTTCCGTCAGGATAAACGAGTTTACATCCGACGCATCCGACACCTTCTTCTGTAGCTTTTTTACGAAATACATCGATCCATGCATTTCCGTCGGCTTCGATATCATCGTTTAACAAAAGAAGTACTTCTCCTTTTGCCTGAGCGGCAGCGATATTGTTCATCTTCGAATAATTGAATTCGAACGCTTCGTAAATGTATTTATTTTCAAAACCGCAGGAGTTTAAAAACTCCCCGATCTTTGTTTTATTCTCATCAGCAGAACCGTTATCGACAACGATGAGTTCCGCATTTTTAAGTGTCGAAAGTTCAAGCTTTTTAATGCAGGATATGAGCATATCCGGATTGTCTTTCGAAGGTATGATTATCGATACAAAAGGATCTTCTTTTTCGGATATCAGTTTAAGTTTCTGTACCGCTTTGTTTCTTACATCTTTGTATTTGTCTTCAGAAAAAAGAGGCGGGATCTTTTCGAATTCATCGTCGATCCTTAAAGGAGTCGAAACAAAAACATACGGTATATGCCGGATAAGATCTTCTTTCTTTTCGTCTTTTAACTTCGCACAGATGTCGATGCCAAGCTCATAAAATGCACTGTCCTTATCGAGCCCTGACAGTTCATCCTGGTTCTTTTCGATCACACTGTTTAACACTTCGCCTTTTACGGCAAAAGCATTTATGTAATCAAAAGAAGCGAGCGTGTCGGGAGAAAAACAAGGTTTGAAAAAGCGTATCGTTTTGCTCGCCCTGATCACATCTTTCTCTTCGAAATTCTCCCCTACCGCAAAATAATCCTCATCACCGTAAAGCATTACGGCGCAAGGATTATTCTTAATATATTCGAAAACGATCCTCTCGCTTTCATTTCTCAGTATCCCCAAAGAAGCGTCGTAAACAAGAAAGAATCGTGAATCCTCATACCTTACATGAGCATTCAGATCCTCCAATACTTTTTCGATCTCAAGTCTTTCGATCAGACTCTTTGTCTCTTCTTTTACGGCATCGGAAGAAACGTATTCGTAAAGAGCCTCGCATCTTTTCTCATGCTCTTTCAAAAGACGGTTCAAATCTTTTTCATATTGTTTTTTTCTCGGTAAGAGCAATGCGTTCTGCACTGCCTTCTTTAATGACTGGGACATGTTTTATCCAAATTAAAGTTCACTGAGCTTGGGCCAGTTCTGATCTCTCTCGATGATGTTTAACAAAGACTCGTCTTTGATGGGCCAATCGATCCCTACTTCGGGATCGTTCCATAAAAGTCCGCCCTCATCGTTGGGATGATAAAAATCGCTTACCTTGTAAAAGAATTCCGCATAATCGGAAAGTACAACGAATCCGTGTGCGAATCCCTTGGGAATGAAAAGCTGCTTTCTGTTTTCCGCGGAAAGAACAACACCGAATGATCTTCCGTATGTGGGTGAATCTTTTCTTAGATCTACAACGGCGTCAAACACTTCGCCGGAGATAACTCTTACGAGCTTATCCTGAGGGAAGTTTTTCTGGAAATGCATTCCTCTTAAAACACCCTTAGTTGAAGAAGACTGATTGTCCTGTACAAATACAGTATCGATACCCATCTCCTTAAAATCATTTGCCTGATAGGACTCCATGAAATATCCTCTCTTGTCTCCGAAAGCTGTCGGAGTGATGACTTTAAGTCCTTCGATCTCACATGTTTCAACACTGAATTTTCCCATCTTGTTTCTCCTAAATCTTTTATTTGTCGAGGTAACTGATATCCAGATCGACTCTTCCTTTTATTCCGTCTATACTTCCGCTCGATGTGTACTGCCACATCTCGTATCTTTTCTTATAGGCGGTGGTCGATGCATATTCGGCTACCCATCTGTAATGATCAGATAATTTGTCATCGTTGAGCTTGTTGTTAAACCAGCTTCTCGATGCGTAAATACCGGCTTTTCTTCCTGCTTTTTCAATAGTCTTGCAGAAAGCGTCGCACACTGCGGTCCTGGTGCCTTTGTCGATGTCATCCGCTCTGCCGTTCGTGTTTTCGGTATCGATGAAGATCGGATATTCAAGTTCCGTATCTCCGATGAGCGCAAGCACCATACTGGCTTCTTCGACTGCTTCCGTTTCTGTTATCGCCTGGGTGAAGAAATACACTCCGACCTGAACACCGGCTTCTTTTGCACCGGTAAGGTTTTTATAGAAGTATGAATCTTCTACAAGAGCACCGGTCTTTGATCCGCGGTATCCGCATCGGAGTATCGCGAACTCGACTCCTGCCGCTTTAACCTTTTCCCAGTCGATGTCTTTCTGCCATGCGGAAACATCTATGCCTACTTCCACTCCGTCACCCTTCTTGGCGATCTTTGTGTTTTCGGTATCGTCTTTATAGACTTCGTTCTGTCTTGTATCTTCCTCTTCGACGTTTATGTCTTTTTCCTGAACGATGGAAAACTTGATATCTTCGAGAGGATCGTACTGAACCGTTTCGTATACATCGATGTTGACCTTTTCCGCGCACTGATAATTATCGTTTTCGGCAAGCGTAACATCATAATTACCGGGCTTGATACCTGCGATGTACAAATATCCGTCCATATCGAGATCTTTGTATTCGCCGACATCTTCGATATCGATGTAAAAAGGAACTCCCTCGATCCTTTTTCCGTACTTATCGACTACCGTTACTCTTATATCTTTTGTAACGGAGCTTACGATAAGTTTTACATCTTTTTTCTTTTCTTCCTCTTTCGGAACAAGGCTCGGCTGATTTTCATCCAAAAAGTTTTTGTCGTTTAAAAACGATTTGCTGTCCGTGTAGACTTCGTTGACACCCGATGCAGCGTTTTGGTTTGTTTCCTGCGCGGGTGCGGGCTTTTTGTTATTCGGCTTATTCGAATTGGTCAGAAACACTACACAGAGTATCAGCAAAAGGCATAAGGATGCAGCCGTAAGCGATATCAAAAGTAATTTTTTGTTCATAATCAAAGTCCGTTTGCAACTTCAACAAGATACTGACCGTAAGCTGTTTTCATCAAAGGCTCTGCAAGTTTTAAAAGCTGGTCTCTGTTGATGAATCCTCTCTTATACGCGATCTCTTCAATACATGAAATGTATAATCCCTGTCTCTTCTGGAAAGCCGCAACAAAGTCTGCAGCATCAAGAAGCGCATCGTGATTTCCCGTATCAAGCCATGCGAAACCTCTTCCGAGCGTCTCCACATAAAGCTTGCCTCTTCTTAAATATTCGTTGTTAACGCTTGTTATCTCTATCTCACCGCGGGCAGAAGGCTTAACGTTCTTCGCGATCTCAACTACTTCATTGTCATAGAAATAAAGTCCGGGTACAGCATAATTGCTCTTGGGTTTCTCAGGCTTTTCTTCGATGGAGATGGCCTTGCCGTTCTCATCAAATTCAACCACGCCGTATTCTCTCGGATCTCTTACGTAATAACCAAAGATAGTAGCGCAGTCTTTTCTCGATGCAACTTCTCTTAAAACTTTTGAAAAGCTCTGTCCGTAGAAAATATTGTCGCCAAGGATAAGTGCAACCGAATCGTCACCGATAAATTCTTCACCGATGATGAACGCATCAGCAAGTCCTCTGGGATATTCCTGGATCGCATAATTCATATTAAGCCCGAGCTGGGAACCGTCGCCCAGAAGATCCTCAAAAATGGGCAGGTCTCTTGGGGTGGAAATGATAAGTATATCTCTGATACCCGCAAGCATAAGTATCGAAAGCGGATAATAGATCATGGGCTTGTCATACACAGGCATGATCTGTTTTGAAATAGCTTTTGTAAGCGGATAAAGTCTTGTTCCCGAACCGCCGGCAAGAATAATTCCTTTCATGGCAATCTCCTTTTATAACAATGAATTTCGGTTTTTCCACATAATTAAGATTATTATACCATAAGTTTGACTAAATCCCTAACAAAAACTATAATTTACTTTATCGAAAAAGAATTGGAAACGCCCCTTGGCGGATAGGAGATAAAATGGAAAAACTTGCCGTTTTCGGAGGAAAACCCGTAAGAGACACTAAAATATTCTACGGTCATCAGTGTATCGACGAAGACGATATCAAAGCGGTAGCCGATGTCTTAAGAAGCGATTACGTAACATGCGGTCCAAACGTGACCGAAATGGAAAAGAAACTCGCCGAATACTGCGAGGCGAAATATGCCGTATCAATGGCTAACGGTACAGCCGCACTTCACTGTGCCTGCATCGCTGCCGGTATCAAAGAAGGTGACGAAGTCATCACTACTCCTTTAACATTCGCAGCAAGCGCAAACTGTGTTCTTTATGTCGGTGCAAAACCCGTTTTCGCGGATGTTGATCCCGAAACCTACAACATAGATCCCGAAAGCATCCGTAAGAACATCACTGATAAGACCAAGGCAGTTATCGCAGTGGATTACACCGGTCAGTGTGTCGAAAACAAAAAGATCCGCGAGATCTGCGACGAATACAATCTCGTGTTTATCGAAGATGCTGCTCATGCGATCGGATCCGTTTACGACGGTAAAAAAGTCGGTTCTCTTGCGGATATGACATGCTTCAGTTTCCATCCCGTAAAGACCATCACCTGCGGTGAAGGCGGAGCGGTTACAACAAACAGCGAAGAGTATTACAAAAAGCTCGTTCTTGCACATACACACGGCATCACACATGACGAAAGCCTTATGGAAGAAGCGCCTCACGAAGGTCCCTGGTACTATGAGCAGATCTCTTTGGGATTCAACTACAGACTTACCGATTTTCAGGCTGCACTTTTAACAAGCCAGCTTAAAAAGCTCGATACTTTCAAGGCAAAAAGAAAAGCCATCGTAAAAAAATACGACAGCGCTTTCAGTGAGATACCCGAGCTTATCGTTCAGAAAGAGATCCCCGAATCCGATACGTGCAGGCATTTATATCTTTTAAGACTCGATCTTAGTAAATTAAACTGTACGAGAAGACAGTTCTTTGATGCGATGAGTGCGGAAAACATCCAGTGCCAGGTTCACTATGTTCCCACATATCTCTTCCCGCACTATAAACATTTAGGTTATAAGAGCGGACTTTGTCCGAATGCCGAAGAAATATATAAAGGGATACTGAGTATTCCTCTGTATCCCTCTTTAACCGATAAAGACACTGACGACGTTATCGCCGCCGTTAAAAAGATCGTCGAATATTATCGCGTTCTTCCTTCATGATGTTTCTTCTTTTCTTCGTACATCATTTTTTCAGCTATCGTTATTAATTCCTGAAGATTCATTTTTTTATCAGTGTGTCCGTAGCCTACGGATACACTGTATTTATGTTCGCTCATTTTACGTCTGAAAGTATCGAGACGTCCCATGATCTTCTTGCGATCCATATCGTAATCAAATACAACGAATTCATCGCCGCCGATCCTGAACGAATTGTCGATTCCCCAGACGTTGACCGCTTCTTTCGCAACAGTTCTTATCAGCTCATCACCGGCATCATGTCCTTCGGTGTTGTTGAGCTCGTGGAGGAAATCGGCATCGATATAAATGATCGAAAGAGAGTCGAAATTCATTCTCTCGAGAGCCTTTAGATAGTTCTCGTAACAGAATCTGTTTCTGATGCCCGTAAGGCCGTCCAGATCTCTTTCTTTGATCGCGTTCTTATACTGTTCTCTTCTTTCGTTTTCTTCTCTGATAAGAGCGTCTACGTCACGTGCGGCACATACGATGTTTTCTTCACCGTCGGGTCCTACCGCTCTTGTGAAGCATAACTGAATGTATACAAATCCTTCCGGAATGGCTCTCTTGAAAATGGTCGAATACATTCCTTCCTGAGGAACGTTTTCCACAAGGTTGTCATATCGTGCAAATTCTTTAAGTCGTTTCTTGTCTTCTTCAACGACATACCTTTCAACGAAACTTGCAAATCCGAGATCGAAATCGACCGAATCGTAGTACTGAAGCGCTACTCTCTGTACTTCGGGATTATCGGATACTCTGAAAAGACGCATCCTTCTGTCGCTTCTTAAAAGCCATACCATCTCGTAGTCACGGCTTAATCCGTCAAGGAGTGATAACTGGAAATCGGTCTGTGCCTTTTCTTCCATCTCGATCCTGATCTCGGCATCCTTAACCGCAAATCCCATTACGATAGCAACTGGTTCATTGTCCTCGCTTACACGAACGCATTTCATCTCACAGTAAGCGCCTTCGTTATTACGGTATACCCAGGTAAAATGATCCTGACTGGTAAGCTGCGAAAGGATGAATTTCTTGGACAGGACTTTTCTCATCATTTCCTTGTCTTTTGCGAAAACGGCCTTCTCGACATATTCACCTGCCGCATTCTCGTACTCGAGTTTGGAAAATCTGTCTCCGAACAATCCTTCTATTCGCTGACTTAAGTTGTATGGAGTTACTTTTCCGGACTCCATATCCACATAGTAGATAGAGGAATACTCTCTTCCGAGCGCATATGAAACGGAATAGTACTGTTTCTTTTCTTCCGCTTCTTTCAGGTGTCTTTTTATCTCATCGTCGACATTGGTGCTGGCAAATACCAGAACGCCCGAATAATCGTCGTCGCTTTTCAGTTTTGTTACATACAGTTTCTCATAGATATATTCATCATCTTTTTTGAATCTGTAATACAACGTATAATTTCTTCTTGTACGCATCAGGCGGGAATAATTTTCAAAGTTCAAAAGATATTTGACAACTTCCCTGTCCTCGGGATGAACATAAGCATCTATCACTTCGCAGACTGACTTAAACCAGTCTTCCGTACGCGAAAAAGACTTGTCCCAGACAAGTTTTAATTCTTCATCCATCATACGGATTGATTTGATATTATTGTTTACATTGCTGTAAAAAAGAAAAAGACAATCGCCAAAACACGATCTGATGATTTCATCGTCTATATTATGATTCATCGCGTAATTCTCTCCGAATTTATTCTTTTTCCCCTAGTTTTCCCTATCTCTAATTTTAACCGATACCATTACCCTGTGTCAAACAAACCTTTGGTCCGAACCGGTATAAAAAAGCGGTCGAAGGATCAACCTTCAACCGCCTGAATCTTAGTTTCAAAAAGCCTAGTAACCGAGGTAACTGATATCGAGATCGACATTACCTTTTATACCGTTGACTTTTCCTTTATCGGTATGCTGCCAGATATCATATTTTCCTGTATAATCCGTCTCGCCGGTATAATGCGCGAGCCAGATCTTGTAGCCGCTTAACTGACCTGCATCGAGCTTATTGTAAAGCCATGACTTCGAAGCGTATACACCGGGTGTGTATCCCGCAGATTTGATGGTTTCACAGAAAGCCTTGCAGACTGCTGTTCTCGTAGCCTTGTCGAGTCCGTCCGCTCTTCCTGTATGTGAGCCGTTTGCGTACTCACTGTCTATGAATATCGGGTATGAGATCTTATAACCCTGTGCAAGGTTTACGCAAAGCGATGCTTCCTCAACGGCTTCGGCTTCGTTAGTAGCCTGCGAGAAGAGATAGAGACCTACCTTCAATCCTGCTGCCGTAGCGCCCTGGATATAGGACTGATACTTCGAGTCGAGAATGAGTCCGCCCTTTGTATATCCTCTGAATCCGCATCTGATGATAACGAACGAGATACCGGAATTCTTTACTGCCGTCCAGTCGATGGTTCCGTTGTATGTGGATACGTCGATACCTCTCGAACCGCTGTCTTTGATAAGAGATCCATCGGATGCAAAATTATATTTTGTTCCGCCGATGATCTGTTCTCCGGTAACTTTATTACCGTTCTCATCAAAGTAATATACGTTGCCGTCGATCGTCTGCCAGCCTGTATATTTGTACTCAACGTTACCCTTTATATAGAACTCATCATACTTGTAATAATCAGCCCATTTTGCTTCAACATACTTGCCGTCGGATGTCTTGTAATATACCTGGTAATCAACTCCGTCCTTTGTATACATCAGGGCTTTCGTCGAATCTTTCGAAGGATCGTCTTTTACCGTCACGCTTATCTTCTTTGTGATCTGGTTACCGCCTGCATCTTTTTCGTTTGTGGTGACCGTAACATCTGCGGTACCAACGGCTGCTGCCGTAAGAAGTCCGTTTGAAGATACAGTTACCGCATTATTTGAGGATACTATATTAAAGCCTCCGTCAGCCGCATAACCTTCAACCCTGATCGTAAGCTGATATGTTTCGTTTACACAGAGTGCGAGCGAATCGGAAACTTCGTTGCCGTCGGTTCCGAGTACCGCAAGCTTCAATGAAGCTACGGTGATATCCACCGTCGCGGATGCATTGCTTCCGTCGTTTGCAACTGCCGTGATCTTTACGCTTCCTGCCTTAACGCCGGTCACTCTTCCGTTTCCGTCAACACTTGCGACCGAAGGGTCGGATGAGCTCCATGTGACGCTCTTATCCGTTGCATTGTCGGGAGTTACATTCGCGGTAAGCTGAATATTTCCTCCGGGCAGCACGCTTCTTTCACCCTGGATAGTGATACCCGTAACCGGAACTTTATCGTTAATAACATTTATCGTGATGCTTCCTACTACATTGCTTCCGTCTGTTGAAAGAGCATTGATCGTAGCCGAACCTGCACTTACGCCTTTGACATTTCCGCTTCCGTCAACAGTTGCTACAGCATCATTCGAACTGCTCCAGATAACATCTTTTCTCGATGCATTGTCGGGAGTGATCTTTGCTTCGAATTTAACGGTTGCGCCTGCCTTAACGGTATCGGGACCGTTTACTGCGATAGCTGTAACCTTCACATCCTCGGGTGCGGCTTCCGTTACCGTAACGTTTATGGATTTCTGTTCTTTTACGCTGTCATCCGCATTCTTTATAGTAGCGGTAAGAGTACATGTTCCCGCTGCAAGACCTGTAATGCTTCCGTCGGCATTACCCTGGGCGATCCCGTTTCCGCCATCCCACGCGATGGTACATCCTTCGGGGATCGCAACAACGGGCTTTGAGGCGCCCTTTTCGATCTGAACGTCATCAACTCTTCTGAATCCGCCCCACTCAAATGCCGAAGCGAGAGTCTTGGGATCCTTGATGTCCGACTTGTTTACCTTAACGAATCCGTCCTGACCGCCAACGGGAGTAGCGGACGAATCAACATATTTAACCGTATCCTGAAGGTTGTTACCCTGATCGACATCCTTGGCCTGGTTCTCTTCCTGAGCAAGGTTGACCTGGCTCATGTCCTTGGCTTCGTCCATGACATTGATAACCTGATATACGACGGTATCCTGTACTTTAACCTTGGTCGCGGTTTCGGGGAATGTATAAGGATCAACAGAAAGGACCTTGACCTCATATGTACCGGGCTGGAGATTATTGATATAGATAACTCCGTCAAGATCTGTATCGACCCAGTTGAAATTATCACCCTTGGGGCCTTTGGCCTCAACCTCAAAACGTACACCTGTCACAAGTTTCTGGGTGTTCTTGTTTATAAATTTGATCTTTAAGTCTTTTTCAATGGAAGAGAAGTTAACGGATACCGGAGCTACATCTTCTTTTATCTCCTTATCCTCTTCTTTTTCTTCAGTCACTTCCTCGGGAACTTCTTCGGGAGTGATACTTCCGATCTGCTTCTGCTCGGCGATCGCATTTATACCTTCGTTGCCTATTCCGTCGATGGAAGAATATAGTTCTCCGATCGAAGCAAACTGTTTAAGATTATCTTTTTTGATCTTATTGGATGTTAATTTTGCACCGAGTATAACAAGAAGGATGATAAGCGCTATACCGATCGCGATACCAGCATACTCGACTATTCCCATTGTAAAGCCGGATTTCTTTTTCTTCTGCTTTGCATTCTTTACAGCCACATTACCGGTAGCCTGAGATACGCCTTCATGTTTTTTAGGCTTTGCCTTGGGAGCTTCTGCGTTCTGAATCGTCTCTTCAACGGCATTCTCAACTTCTTCCACGGCTTCAATGGGAGCTGTAAGATCGACTTCGGGAATGGGAGCTGCCTTAACCTTTTCGTTATGAGGCTTTGCATTTTGTTTCTTTACGGCTTTGGCATTTGCCTCGGGAGCCTTTGCTTCCTTTACGGGCTTAGCCTTGGCCTCATGATGCTTACTCTCTTTTTCCTTAACTTCTTTATGCTTTTCTTCTTTGATCTTTTCTTCTTTTTGAGCTTTGGCTTTCTGAACCTCTTTTTTCGAAGGTTTCTCTTTCTTAGCCTTTACGCTTGCGGCAGCCGCAGCCTCTTCTTCCATACGTTCTTTATGACGTTTCTTTTTCTTAGGCTCTTCGCTTTCGAAATCATAGGAATCCTCATACTCTTCTTCGGCTTCCATATCATCGTCGGCTTCAAATTCATATGAATCGTCATATTCTTCTTCGGCTTCGGCCTCGTAAGTTTCTTCTTCGTATTCTTCGGTCACGGCTTCGTAAGCATCTTCCCCGGGATCTTCTGCCTCAGCTTCGTATGTAACTTCCTCTTCTGCTTCTGCTGCTTCGGCTTCGAAGTTTTCTTCGTCTCCGGGATCTTCGCTCTCGAATTCCGAATCTTCATCGTCTATATAAGAAACCGTATTCTCTTCTTCGGATGCAACCGCCTCTGACTCTTCTTCAAGGTCGTTAACTGCGATCGTATCGATCACTTTGGTCTCTCCGAGGACTTCGCTCATCTTATTGACCTTTTCGGTGTTGATCACTCTGGTCTCTTCGATGTTCTGCAAACGTTCGAGTTCGGGGTCATTCAGTTTGATGGCTGCTTCCACCTGTTCAGCAGAGAAAACCTGGGTTTCCTTCATGACCATCTGAACGTCGCTTGCGAGTTCAGGGTTCGGGGAGCTCATCTCATCATAGGAAACTTCAAGGTTTCCAATGGTATCAAGGCTCACCATTTCTATGTCTGTATCAAATATGTTTTTCTTTTTCATAATTTACCTCACAGGTTACATACAGAGTTAATTTTATCACTTTTCTGTCCTGTTTTCAACATATATGCCTTGTGTTTGCAATTATACACAATATAATGTAATATAATGCTTATCATCTGTTGAGGCGAGTTATTAAAACAGGAGAAAGACAAAGATATGGAAAAGACACAAAATAACAATAGAAATAATAAAACAGGAAATAATAATAAAAAGAAGAAAAAAAGAGTACCGAACTATCCCCGCATCATTGCATGCACGATCCCTCTTATCCTTATAATCTGCGGACTTATCGTTGTATTAAGGGTCGCAGTCTGGAATAAGGGTAAAGAGTATGTCATGACTGCCGAGGATTACGAAAACATCAAGCTTGATACCAAAGACAACCTGATCTTAATGCCTCCTTCAAAGGTTTCTCCCGATTCCTACGACGGAGTGACCGACATCCTTATTTTCGGAAACGATTCATATGTCGAAGGATGTGAGGACGGGACCGGTATCATCGATTACTTTGAAAAAGGCGTCGAGAACGTGAACATCTACAACTGTTCGCTTCCCGGAACATATTTAAACAGTTTTAACGAGTCCGAATTATCACCCAGCGAATGCCCCGAAGATTATTTCACATTATTCTGGCTCTGCTTAAGCATCAACTGGCACAATTTCGACAAGCAGTATGAAGCATTATGCTACCTCGATCCCAATCAGTATGATCTTGAAAAATATCAGGAAGTTCTGACGATTCTCGAGGGTATCGATTATTCAAAGATCGATGTCGTTATGTTCTGCTACGACGGTCACGATTATATCAAGGGACATAACCCCATCAACTACATCGGTGAAGATGCCCAGACCGAAAACGTAGCCACACTTTTAGGATCGTTAAACACATCGGTTTATATCATCAACCAGGCTAACCCCGATACACAGTACGTATATGTTTCACCTGCATTCTGCTACGCTACCGATGCCGACGGAAACAAGATATCCTGTGCGATCGCCGATACCGGTTACGGAACGATCGAGACAACATTCAATACCGCCAAGATGATAACCAACTACTACGGTGTATCATACGTGGATCTCTACAGCGGTGTACTTATCCATGAAGACAACGCTGATACTTATCTTGAAGATGATGGTATCACACCAAATAAAACGGCCCGCGAACTTATCGCAGACCGTCTGATAACAGTATTGAAAGAAAGACTTTAATCTTTCTTCTTATAATTTTTGAACCAGAGCAAAGAAGCCGTAAGCATCCAGGTTTCGACAGCCCCGAGGCTTGTTAAGTACGAAGTTCCCTCTAAAGAGAAAAGCGTCTGAACAAGCGTCCAGGTAAGTCCGAAACAAAGCACGAGGATCACGGCTTCTATTTTTTTATGTCTGCCTTCCTCGAGTTTTAATCTGTACTTGCCTGTGATCAGGTTACGAACAAGTGCGATCACTGCCTGAACAAGTACTGCTGCCGCAAATGCAAACAGCGCCTTAAGCCCGAATTTCATATAGATATTTGATAAAACAGGTGCATTCTTTTCAAAGAGCACGTAATAATATCCGTGATGTGTGACAAGCGTTGACGAATGCATATCCTTCTCGGTAACGAAGGGTGCGAGCACGCCTCTTAGCACATCTCTTGCATATCTCTTGGCTATCGTCTTTCCGTATCTGTAATATGCGTTTCTGTAAAGATTCTTCCAGATAAGATCCATATCAAGATCGTCTTCTTCGTATCTGTGAATTATCTTCTTAAAGTTTCTGTAAGGATGACCCAGACCGTAATCGGCATTTCTGATAACACCGAGAAGGTATTCGTCTTTAACCTCTATCTTTTCGTATTCGACATAAGGCACGATCACTCTTGCCGAAAGCTGTTCTTCGATCGACTGCGTATAAAGAGTATGCTTTATGTTGTTGTATGAACAGTACTGCGGAAGAAGCATGATGATAACGAGGATGCAGAAAAGCAGAAGCGTATTTCTCCATGACTTGTCTGCCATGTTCTTTGCCCTGAGTCCTATGTTTCTTACAAGCTGGATCGTAAGGAAAACGAAGGTCTCAATAACGGCACACCAGAATGCTCCTCTGTTAAAATACGAAAGTACCGCAAGTACGACAAATATCCCGATAAGGTGGAAAAGTCTTCTCTCGTGTGTTCCGTAAAAATATCTTAACGAGAAAAACAGGATCAGCGAGAAAAGCGTAATACATACAGCAAAAAGAACGGAATTAAATACCGCTCCCACAACCGTGGGGATAGACATTATGTATGCTGTAAGAACCGCATAATGGATGACCTTTGCATCACTTTCCATCACATTTTTCACAATGGTCCTTAAAAGCAGGAATATCGCAGCACCCATTGCAACGAAAACACCGAGTTCTTTGTAATGAAATACGGTTACTTTTCCGTTTTCACCCGCAAAAAGATTGTTTGCTATCCAGATGATGCATATCACGCACTGTACGAGTGTTACCGCCGAAAAAAGTGCGGTTCCGACGGGATTTAAATATTCGGTTATTTTAGTCTTGCCTTTGTTTTCCGTCATCTTATCTCTCCGATAAATTCAGCCAGGCTTTCGGCATATACTTTCTTTCCTTCATCGTTTAAATGAATCCCGTCCGCCATATACTGATTGAAATTATCCTTATCGATAACCACGTAACTGCTTAAATCAAAATAGTAAACGTTATCGAATTCGGATGCTATCTTCTTAAGTTCCTCATTGTACTCTGTTCTGTATTCTTCAGTCACTTCATCGAAATAACTGTCGCTCTCTCCGAGAAGTACGAGCGATGAATATGTAACTTCTCCGACCACGATCTTAAGATCGGGATATTTCTCGGAAAGACTCTTAATTCCGCGTCTCATGGCACCCGCATATGTATATTCGTCGTAGGGATCTTCGGACTTTGCGGGGATACGGATCGAAGCATCATTGACGCCGTAATTGACAATTAAAATATCTTCTTTTGAAAGGTCTGTTCCAAGCAGGAATACAAGCTTCGCATAAGCATCAGGGAATGTGGCCGACAGATCTCTCACATCATCGGATACCGATGCATTGTTGCCCGTGCACATCATATTTGAGATGTTGTAAAAACCGAGCATGTTCGCATAAAAATCGATCTCGTTTCCGTTATTGATGTTTGATGCGCATGTTCCGCCGATGGAACAGTTCTGCATTTCGCAGCCCGTCACTTCGGTAAGTGTCTCAGCAAGCGTCTTTTCACCGCTTCCGTTACAGAACAAGCTGTCGCCGACTATGACTATGTCGAGCTTGTTCGTATCGAGAGGGAATGTATATTTCTTTTTGGGAAGTACGAAAATTGCAAGCAGCGCAAGCACAACCGTGAAGGCAGCCGCAGCAACTATAAATACGATTTTTTTCTTATCCATAAAAGTTACCGTCTAGTGTTTCTTCATGTATTCCTTTATAACTTCTTCTTCGCTGAAATGTCTCTTTACACCCTTAGCGTCCTGATAGGTCTCATGTCCCTTGCCCATAAGTGCCACGATCTCGCCGGGTTTGGATATATCGAGAAGATGCTCGATAGCTTCTTTTCTGTCGTAGATCACTTCATAAGGGCAGCCAAATTCTTTAATGCCTTCGATGATCGACTTGTTGATGTCATCGATCTCTTCCATTCTGGGGTTGTCTTCGGTAAGAATGATGTAATCCGCATATTTGGATGCCATGCTTCCCATATCGTGACGTCTTGCAACGGGCTTGTTTCCGCCGCCTCCGAAAAGGCAGGTGAGTTTCTTCGGGTTGTAGGCTTTTAAAGTCTTAAGAAGGCTTTCCGTACTGATCGCATTGTGTGCGTAATCGATTATAAAAGTACCCTTGGGCAAAGCTTCTTTTACAAGCTGCGTTCTGCCTTTGATGTGAACGTTCTTAAGTCCTTTTAAAACATCCTCATCCGATGCACCGAGAAGATGTGTTATCTCTGCAGCGATAAGCGCATTGTCGACATTGTGAACACCGGGGATACCGATCGTAACATCTCTTTCGATATCGCCGTGCATCTTAAACGATACGCCGATAAGATCATCTTTCCATACGTTTTCTATATTGTCGGCATAAAGATATGCACTCTCTTTAACCGAAACGGTTCTTAAGTTGTGAGGGTATTCAGCCATCTCAAGACCGTACTCGTCATCGATATTGATAACAGCGGTCTCAACCTGTCTGAAGAAATCCTTTTTGCAGTTCTTATACTCTTCGAAATCAGCATGCTCGCCCGCACCGATATGGTCGGGTGAAAGATTTGTAAAAGCACCGATCTCAAAATGAAGACCTGCGATCCTGTCCAGTTTGACAGCCTGTGAAGACACTTCCATAAACACTGCCTTGCAGCCTGCCTTTACCATCTTAGCAAAGAGTTCCTGAAGTTCAAAAGATTCGGGAGTGGTATTCTTTGTCTCGATGAATTCGCTGCCTATGTAGGCACCGATGGTTCCGATCATTCCGACCTTTACGCCGGATGCTTCCATGATGCTCTTGCACATATGTGTGGTCGTGGTCTTACCCTTGGTACCGGTAACACCCACAACGATGAGTTTTTCTGCGGGTCTGTCAAAGTAGTTGGATGCGATCTTTCCGAGAGCTGCTCTCGTATTGATAACTTTCAATACCGTTACGTCTTTGTCTTTTACATCCACATCCTTTTCAACGATGATAAGCGCTGCGCCTTTTTCGATCGCGGAATCAATGTATTCATGTCCGTCCACGTTAAAACCCGTAAGGCATACAAAAGCGCTGTCCTTTTCAACTTTTCTCGAATCATATACAACCGACTTTATCTCTTTGTCGGTGTTTCCGGAAAGCACTTCGTAAAGAACGCCTTCCATCAATTTATCTGTCCTCATAATCGTATTCTCCTTCAAAAACTATGTGGCTCGGACCCTTCATGTGAACGAGTCCTTTATCGTCCCATTTAACCTCTAACGGGCCGCCTATCTGCATTACCGTGGCCTCTTTGTCACAAAGGCCGAGTCTGTTAGCAAAAACGAGTGCCGTACAACACCCTGTTCCGCAGCCGATAGTCTCGCCGCATCCGCGCTCCCATTCTCTTATCTGAATATTCTTTCTATCGATCACACGTGCAAAAGTAACATTCGTTCTCTTTGCAAAAATCGGATGATTTTCGATCGCGGGACCCACACTTTCGATATCCAGATTTTCAAGATCGTCAATAAATATAACCGTATGGGGATTGCCCCAGGAAAGAGATGACATCTTTACATTCATGATCCTTCCGTCGACATTGACCTTTACCGTCTCGTTAAAGAATTCATCGTTTTCTGTATCAACAGGGATCGCATCGGGTGTAAAAATGGGGGCACCTATCTCTGCTTCGATATTTACGACTTCACCGTCTTCCACAGTAAGATACAGATTTTTGATGCCGCCGAGCGTTTCGATCTTAAGCTCTGTCTTATCAGTAAGCTTGTGATAATAAACATACTTTGCAACGCTTCTTATCGCATTGCCGCACATCTCCGCTTCGGTCCCGTCGGGATCAAAGATACGCATCCTGAAGTCCGCTTTTTCAGACGGACAGACGAGAACAAGACCGTCCCCACCAACGCCAAAATGGCGATCAGAAATCTGAATCGCCACTTCATTCCAGTTTATTTCGGGCATTCCGGCTGCATTAACATATACATAATCATTGCCGTATGCCTGCATTTTTGTAAAAGGTATTTTCATGATACACCTTCTGTATAGTAAGATTTATGAATTAAGAGCCTGTTCAAGGTCATTGATTATATCCTGAGGATCTTCGATACCAACGGATATTCTGATGAATGCCTCATTGATCCCGAGCGCTCTTCTGATATCATCGGGAACGTCTTCATGTGTCTGGGTAATGGGATATGTTACAAGGCTTTCCGTTCCTCCGAGACTTTCCGCAAACAATACCATCTTTACATTTGAAAGAAGCTTTCTTGCACTTTCTTCGCTGTCGAGTTCGAACGAGATCATTCCGCCGAATCCCGAAGCCTGCTTAAGGTTTAACTCATAGCCGGGATGATCTTCAAATCCGACATAGTAAACCTTCTTTACCTTGGGATGATTTCTTAACCATGCAGCCACGATCTGAGAGTTTTCATTGTGCTTCTTCATACGAAGAGAAAGTGTCTTAAGACCTCTTATGATAAGCCAGCTGTCCATGGGTCCGAGTCCGGAGCCGAGGCTCTTTAACTGCACCTGGAAATGATGAGTTAAAGCTTCATCCTTTATAACCACGATACCTGCGATAACATCGTTGTGACCGCAAAGGTATTTTGTTCCGCTGTGAACTACGATATCCGCACCGAGTGTCAGAGGTTTCTGGAAATACGGTGTCATGAATGTATTGTCGACTACAAAGAGTGCTCCCGCTTCGTGAGCTACTTTTGCTATCTCCTTAATGTCTCCGACCTTCATCATGGGGTTGGTCGGTGTCTCAAGGAAGAGCATCTTTGTATTGGGACGGATCTCTTTCTTAACGTTTTCAACGTCGAACATATCAACATATGAGATCTCGATACCGTTAACCTTGAAGATATCTTCAACTATTCTGTGTGTACCGCCGTAAAGATCGTCGCAGAGGAGACAATGCTCGCCGCGCTTTAAATAATCGAATACCGACATGCTTGCAGCCTGACCCGATGTAAATGCGAAAGCTTCCGCACCTTCTTCGAGGATGGCCATCGTACGTTCAAGCTCCTGTCTGGTAGGATTCTGAAGTCTCGAATAATCGTATCCGGTGGATACGCCGAAATCTCTATGTCTGAATGTTGCCGTCTGGAAAATAGGAAAGCTGACCGATCCGCTGATGGGGTCGCAGCCGAGAGCACCATGTACTACCTTGCTGTCAAAACTTAAGTTCTCTTTTCTGTCAAATTCGGCATAATAATTTTCTACTTTTTCCATACTGCCTCCGTTTTCTTATATCGTGATAGCAAAATATGCTTTAAGTTACACATATACAGGATATATTTTACCATATATTGTGTTTTTTATCAACGAATGGCACCATATTTGTTTGTTAAATGGGGAATAATCTTAAGAAAGCCCTACTCCATGTGATACATGACAAGAGCATCGCCTTTTTTGATGACGGTATTTCCGCTCGGGATAATGATCTTCTGGCCCCTTCTTATCATTACGATCTTCTCGTCGGGCGAAAGATTCAGTTCTCTTATCTCCATTCCGAGCCATTTGTCACCTTCAAGCATCGGAAGTTCGTTTAAGTGAATATCTTCATCCCTGTAATTCTTTGCAGCGATAACAACGGTATCGTTTGCTTTCAATACCGTGTTTCCCGTAGGGGCAATATCATTACCGTCTCTTATGACCATAACGATCAGAGACTGCGGAGGAACCGCGATATCCTTGATCGCTTTGTTGACCCATTTGTGTGATTCATTCAAAACGCCTGTGATGAATTCAAGCTCATGTCCTTCACCGTGGCCTTTGTACATATCGATCTTTGAGAACTGTTCAACGAATCCTGCGGAAATGATACCCGTGGGGATCGCCACGATACCTACACCTAAGAACGATATTATCAATGCCAGCATTTTTCCTACAAAGGTTACCGGATATATATCTCCGTATCCTATCGTAAACACGGTCGCCATCGACCACCAGAAGCCCGATAAAGCATTCTCGAAAACCGTGGGCTGTGCCTCATGCTCTACTCCGTACATAAGCATCGATGCGGAGAGCATAAGCATGAGAATAAGAACAACCGAGGATATGAGCTGCTGTTTCTTTTCGTTTAAAACTTCAACGATGACGTTAAATGCATCGAACTGCGAATTGATTTTAAAAAGTCTGAATATTCTGAAAACCCTGAAAAGTCTGAATACCGCAACACCCGTCGGAGTAAAGAACGGAAGGTAAAAAGGAAAGAAACTCAGGAAATCGATTATTCCGTAAAAAGAGAAAATGAAAGCAATCACGGCCATTACTTTGGTTTTCTTCGGATAAAGAAAATCCGCCGTGAATAGTCTTAAGATGTATTCTATCGTAAAGAAAATCGTTGTTGCATATTCAAGAACATACAATGCATTCTTAATATTTTCCGGCAAATTAAAAGTGCTTAAGAATGCCACGATGATGTTCAGAATAATCACGCATGATATAATGACATCAAAAGAACGGCTTAAGAAATCTTTAGCCGCTCCTATCTGCACGATCTCAAAAAGTCTCTTACGGAATTTAGTCATGAAATCTCCTCAAATCAGACGACCTGAATGCCGCCGTATTTTCTGATCTTCATTACACTGAAAACACAATCGGGAAAAGCCTCTTCCATACGTGCCTTGTACTTATCTACATTTTCATTTTTCACGAAGGCTTCCATCACTCCCGAAAAGCCGGATGAATGGATCCTGCACGCTTCTTCTTTTCCCAGTATCTGCTCACTTATGGCCAACGCCAGAGACAGATCCTGTTTTAAGAAATCCGACGGTGAGCAAACATTCTGAAGATACATAAATGACGAGTTTCCGGACTCGTTCTCAAGTTTTATAAACTTCTCGATATCCTCTTTTTTCAAAGCTTTGGATACCTTTGAAACTCTTTCGTTTTCCGCAAAGAAATGCATTGCACGAAGTATCGCCCTGTCGGAACACTTGGTTCTCAGCATGGCTATATTCTTTTCGAATTCGTCCTTCTCGACATCGTTTAAAAACTCTTTGCCAAGTTCCGTGGCAATGCTTTTCATTTCGGCTACTATCATCGAATACTCGGCATTAAGATCGCCGCTCGTATTCTTGGTGTCCGTAACACATATACAGTAATCCGGTATGTCAGACTCTATCTTTTCTATCTTGGGTTCTGCCGGGTTGGAAAAATCAATGTATACAAATCCGCCCACCGAGCAGGCCATCTGGTCCATTAGACCCGAGGGTTTTCCGAAGTAAATATTCTCTGAATACTGGCCTATCTGGGCTATCTCTTTTGCACTTATCTTCATGCTGTTAAAGAGACCCGAAACGATATTTCCGATAAGCGTCTCAAACGCAGCCGAAGATGCAAATGCCGAACCGATGGGAATGTCTGACGTGATATATGCACAGAATCCGCCGAGATCGTATCCCATTCCTTTAAGGCCGTTAAGCATGCCCTTTATCAGTGCGGAAGTACTCTTTTCCTCTTCCTCGCTGATATCGAGTGCGTTAATGTCGATCTTGATCTCGGGGTTGTCTCCCGAAACGATCCTTAGCATTTCATCATCGGATTTTTTGACAACGGCTATCGCATCGGCATTGACCGAAGCCGCAATAACCTTACCATGCTGATGATCGGTATGGTTTCCTATGATCTCAACTCTTCCGGGTGCGGAAAAAACTGCGATGTCTCCGCCACCGTAAAGTTGTTCGAATTTTTCACTCGCGGCAATATATCTCGCGTTTTGATAATCAAGTTTGTTTTCGTCAGAGTAAATATCAACAAGAATATTGTCAAGCGAGCCGTTCTTAAGTTTTTCAACCAGTTCGCTCTTCTGCATATAACCCCCGTTTAACGTTTTAACCGATTATTCCTTCATTACTTTTACTTTATCAAACAAGTCTTCAACTTCCTTCGAAGGCTTCTTGTCTGCAAGAGAAACAACGACTGCGACCAGAAGGCTGAATAAGAATCCGGGAATGATCTCGTAAAGTCCTGTATTAACAATTGTTAATTTTTCAACAGAACCCGAGAAACAGCAGTACCAGAATGCATCCATTGCAAATCCGCTGATGATGCCTGCGATAGCACCCTTGTAAGTAAATCTCTTCCAGTAAAGAGCAAGGATGATCGCGGGTCCGAATGCCGCGCCGAATGCTGCCCATGCACATTCAACAAGTGCCATGATGCCGGCGCAGTTAGGATTGATCGCTATGATAAGAGCAACTATGGAAATGAATGCTACGACACCTCTGCCGACGATGAGCATTTCCTTGTCGCCTGCGTTCTTACGAAGTACGGGCTTGTAAAGGTCTGATGCGAATGCGGATGAAGAAGCGAGAAGCTGTGAATCCGCTGTTGACATCGAAGCCGCAAGGATCGCCGAAAGAAGGATACCTGCAATAAGTGCGGGGAACAATGCACGAACCATTGTGATGAATACGAAACTTCTCTGATCCGCGCCGAGGCTTGTTCCGAGATACTGATGTGCAACAAGTGCAACTACCGAAGCCATGATAAGGATGATGGTTGTCCAGAAGCTTCCGATGATCTGTGATCTCTTCATTTCCTTTTCGGACTTAATGGACATATATCTTACGAGGATGTGAGGCATACCCATGTAACCGAGGCCCCATCCGAGACCGCTTAAGATATCCTTGATACTTTCATAATCAAATTTACCGCTGGATAAAACATTGTAATAGTTCTCGCCCGTAACAACTTCGGCAACGGGTGTAAATCCGGGACGTGACATTACTGCAAGTGCAACAATGGGTGCTGCCATCAAAGCCATGAGCATGAGCATGCCCTGGAAAAAGTCGGTCCAGCAAACCGCATTAAATCCGCCGAGGAATGTATAAAGAAGGATGATGATCGTAGCTCCGATCATAGCGTAGAGAGGATCCCATCCGAACATGTTGTGGAAAAGTGAACCGCACGCATAGATACTCGATGCGGAATATACACAGTATACGATGATAAAGATTACCGCACACACTGCCTGTAAAACAGGACTCTTTGATTTAAATCTGTTGGTAAGGAACTGAGGGATCGTGATGGAATCGTCTGCACTGATAGAGTATTTTCTGAGCCTGGGTGCTATAAAGATCCATGCACAGATCGTTCCGATCATAAGACCTACGGAGATCCAAACCTGTCCCATGCCCCATAAATAGATCGAACCGGGAAGTCCCATGAGAACCCATGCACTCATGTCGGACGCACCTGCCGAAAGGGCTGCGACAAAACCGTTCATCTGTCTTCCGCCAAGGAAATAAGACTTGTCACCTGTCTGCTTTCTTCCCTTGATAAAGAAGAATATACCTATTGCAAGCACCAGGATAAGGTACACGCAAAAAGCTATCATTTCCAAATAATTCTTTTCCATAATCATCCACCGTTTTTCTGCTTTATTTGGTTAAAACAAACCACTTTTAGAATACAATTTTAGAGCCGATTTTGCAACAATAAAGGTGCATTTTTAATTACCTTTTTGTATAATACAATGTGTTACGGATAAAGGATATTTTTGAAAACCTGTCAAACGATGAAAAAAGATCACTCCAAAAACAAAAATATATATCTTGTCTGCTTCCTGATCGCAGTGTTTATCTATTATTTTGTCTGGAGCATTTTAAAGCCCTATAACTACGGTCCCGACGAGTACGTACGTTTCCCTGCATACTATTACATCTTTGTACATAATGCTCTGCCCACAGGCTTTAGTGAAGAGATAAGAAACGAACTCTGGGGATTCTCGTATGCTTTTTATTTCACGTGGCTTCCCGGACTCTTAAGTGTTCTTTGCATGAAGATCGTATCCGTCTTTTCATCCGCATCCGACATCCTTTTATATGCCGCAAGATTTCCAAGCGTCCTCGCCGGAGTCCTAAGTGTTTTCATAACATTCAAGATCTCCGATACGATCCTTGAAGACGAAAAGACAAAATGGTTCATCACTTTCTTTATCGCATCGATACCTCAGTTTGCATTTCTTTCAAGCTATGTGAACAATGATATCTTTGCAGTGACAGGCGCACTCATCATCGTTTATTCATGGGTAAGATGTGCAAAAGAAAAACTGAATCTTTTGAACTCTGTTTTAATGTCCGCCGGTATCATCACGGTAGCACTTTCATATTACAATTCCTATGGCTGGATCTTATTCTCCGGTCTGTTTCTTTTGATCCTTTATATCGCAAAGAAAGAAGAAAGAAAAAACATACTTAAATACACTCTTCTCATCGCCGGTATCGTGATCCTCTTTACGGGATTTTTCGTGGTAAGAAATACGATCGTAAACAGCGGTGATGTCTTTGGCCTTAGATCACTTGCAAAATCATCCGAGATGTATGCGATCGATACTCTTAAGCCAAGCGCCAGGGATACACTTAAGAATCAGGGACTTCCTCTGTATGCTCTTCTTAAAGACAAAGACTATATCTTTTCAACAGAGAGAAGTTTCTTTGCGGCATTCGCATATACGGATGTTCTCGCGCCCGGTATCGTGTATAAGATATATCGTTACTTTACACTGTTCGGTTTTGCTTTATTCTTAGTCTCGCTGATAACAGGTATTTTCAAAAAAGAAAAAGATAAAAAGATTTATTTGGTTTTATTACCGATCGTTCCCGCTGCGGCAAGCGTAGTTTTCCTCTCACTCTATTACAGCTGGGGAACAGATTACGAGCCTCAGGGAAGGTATCTTTATCCCGCTCTTCCCGCACTTGTTGTTTTTCTCGGAACGGGATATGATCTTATATTCAAAATAAAAAAGATACCGAAAGCCGCCGGCATTTCGATATCTTTGGTTTTAACCGCTGTTCTCTTTGCGGTCTCTTTGTACTGCTTTGTTTTTGTCTACATCCCTTCGGATTTCGAACTCGCAGATATGAGCAATCTCGAAAACTTCATACAAAGTTTTCCAAGATAATTACTTCTTTAAGATCTTTGAAAATTCAAGTGCCTTACCCATATCGCCTTCCACTTTGAGTTTTCCTGTTGTGAATGCAAGAACGGGATCGAGTTTGCCGTCGATAAGCTTGTTAAAATCTGAAAGGCTCATTGTGATCGCACAGTTTCTGTCATGGTAATCATAAGGCTCAACAGAGATCTTATGATCCTTAACTTCAACATAGAACACTCCGCTTTCCTTGCCTGTAATGTTGATCTGCACTGCAAGGAAATCCTGATTGGAAACATCCACATTGGATGCAAGTCCTCTGACTTTTGTTACCAACTCATCAAATTTCATTTTATTCTCCTCCGAAATTTTATTTTATTTTTTTAGCTCTTACCAGAAGGAAATCCGGTTTGTGGAAAAGATCCTCGTAATCGGGATACTTATCCAGGATCTCTTTTGTGGGAAGAGGTTCTATCATCTTATCGGCATAGAAGCCTGCTTCGACCAGAGTGTTAACCACGGTTGAAAACATCCTGTGATATTTCTTTACGTTATCAACGAACCACGTGGTATCTCTCTCGCCCTCTTTTCCGTAATGGGAAAGATTGGCGTGGATCTTATTTCCGTTCTCATCCACGGTCCATCTGTCGCCGCCTGTATAACTTGTCGTGATCGGATTTTCCTGTGAGAAAATAAATATTCCGTCATCGGTCAGACAGTTATAAATCTTTTTTGTTACACCGAAAAAATCATCGACATAGTGAAGTGCCAGGGAACTTATCACAAGATCAAATCTGCCTTCGATCTTATCCAGATCCTCCATCGCCATATTGATGTATTCGATCTTCGGATCGCTGTTTTCTTCCTTTGCGACGGCGAGCATCTTTTCCGAGATGTCCACTCCGACAACTTTCTCTGCCCCAAGTTCCACGAACTTTTTGCAATGCTCTCCGAATCCGCATCCAAGATCGAGAATTCGTAACCCTTTCAGATCGGGTAAAAGAGAAAAGATCGCCGGGATCTCAAAAAGAACGTTTGCATTTTTTTCTCTTTCTCTTAATTTCTTATACCCCTCAAAGAAGATCTCGTTGTCATAAATATTCTGCTTAGCCATTTAATTACCTCCTTTCGAAAGAATTAAATTATAGCACAACTTTTATCTTAATAATACAACTTCATATCAATGATCTTCTTTGCATCTTTAAGGCCGAGTCCCATGACCTCATGACATGCTTTGATCGCTTCATCCGTCTTGCCGTTTTTAGCAGGTTCAACGAATTTTGCTTTCTCTGCAGGGTCGAGTTTTTTGATCCTTTCCTTGAGTTCCTGATTCGAAAGTCCTTTATTCTTTTCTTCCTCAAATACGGCATTCTGCCGGATCCACTGAATGTAATTGGGCAGGAATCCGTTGGATATCGTCGCATAATCTTTTGTCTGATCGTAATCGATCGTATATCCTTTGATCTTCGTTCTGACTACAGGTCTTATAACAAAGTCGGCTTCATTTCCCTTAGACGATTTAAGGTGAATCTTCAAAGAATCTTTTCCGAATTCATGCTCGATCTCTATAAAGAATTCAAACTTTCTTCTGTAGTCATATACAACTTTAAGTTTGCCGTTATCTTCCACTGCAACTTTTACCAGAACAAAGTTATTGTGATAATAATGCATAAGGAAGAGGTCATCGGTATCGGTGGTACAGACCGCAAAAGGATCTCCCGAACGATATGAAGTGGTCTGCTGCTTGAGGCAGTCGAGGAACGCCTTTTTATCAAGCACTTTCTCGTCTTCCGACACAACTTTGGTTTCTGTTTTCAGAGGTTCTGCAACAGGTGCTATGACGGGGTCGGGCTGCTTTGTTTCTTTTTCAGGTTCGGGCTGTACAGGTTTTTGTGCGGGTTCGGGATGCATGAGTTCAATTTCTCCCGATTCCCTGATCACCTCTGTTTCTATCGGTACCAATGAAATATCATAGCCATCGCCTTCCAATGAGATCTCATAACCTTCATCTTCCAGTGAGATCTCATACAAATCGTCGTCATCTACCATGGGCTCATCTTCGTCCGGCTCTTCATCCTCATTGTCATTATCATACAGCGAAGATGTTGTGATCGGCGCCTTTTTTAAGAAAACAAGGAAAGTCATAATGCAGAATGTCATTGCAAAGGTTAAAACAACAGGAATAAACATTTTTGATGCAGAGGGAGTGCTTGAAACAGTCGACTGTTCTTTAGCCAGTTTATCTATTTCTGCCTGGGTCTCAGCCTGCTTTTCGGCATTTTCCGCTTTCTTCTTCTCCATCTCCAGCATCAGATCAACATATACTTTTGCGCTTTGTATATTACTATAGCATTCGAAGCAATAATCCTGTCCCTCCATGCATTCCTTTTCACCACAGTTTTTGCACATACGGGGTTCGCCTTCTTCAGTATCATCCCCGGTTTCAGTATCATCTTCCGATCCTTTGTCTTCACCGAGAACTTCATTAATTAATCCATCAATATCTGCTTCGGTTGCCTCAAGGCCGTTGACAGTAAAGACCTGTACCTTCTTCCCGTCATCTTTCTTTTCAACATCCGAATCAATGAAAGCACCGCCGCTTGCATATGCAGTTTTACTCAGCGAGGAAAAAGATCCTGCAAAAAGCAGAACCGCAACAGCAATAAAGATGATCGATCTTAAAATGTTTCTTTTTTTCATAGCAACCCTTTATTAAAAACCAAGTTCATACCAGCCGTCTGTATTGACTTTTCCTTCCTGATAAAAACCGATAAATATTTCCAGAACCTCGGATGGCTCGATCTTATCCTTGCAGAGGATCGTCGGAAGACTGTTCTCATCCTTCTTCTCATCAAGTCCCGCTTCGATATGCATAAGTTCGGGTTCCTTATCCATACACGCCTGAATGAATGTAATGTGATTTACAGGTGCCGATGGCGAAAGGATCAGAAATTCTTCATCACCGCTTTCGACATCTTCGAGCGCGCCGTCAACAATGGCGATAAAGTCCCTGATATTCTCGATCCTTTCTTCCGTATCCGTAACGCGAAGTGTCCATTCAGGCATCTTTTCTTCCGGTACACATGTAAAGTCATCGCTTAGATATCTTCTGTCAAATCCGAAATTCGTTTCAAGATATTTTTCATAGTCAAGGTTCTTCAAAACCTCTTCTTTCCAAACGATCTTTTCTTCAGGCAGACATGCAACGAAGTTTCGGCTGTTCATTATTCCGAGAACTGAATCGCCGGCGGGATTGTCTTTATCAAATCCTGCTATCACAGGCAGGTATTTTTTCTCTTTTGAAAATGCGTATGCAAAGAGCGTATCCGTCTTGTCGCTTAACCAGATCAGTGCATTAAGATATTCCCAGAAAGGAGTATACTTTGCAGTCTGATTCTTTAATGTAAATTCGATGCGGATCCACTTTGTACCTTTGATCTCTTTGATCGCATAATTTAATTCGTACGAGGATGCATCCGAATAAAGCTGATAGTATTCGTCTATGTGTGCCTTAATATCAGCGTAGGAAACTTTATTTGTGAAAATAAAAGCTCTGTAATTCTTAAGGTTTGCGAAATCATTCTTTTCAGCGTTATCGACGTCCTTACTTTCCTCAGTCGGAAGTTTGCTCTCATCTATCGGGAGCACACCGTTTCTCAAAAAATATAAGAAATCTTTCTGGAATTCCACGAAGCCTTCTTCGCCGAGATAATCGAGGTTGACTTCCTTCTTCTTTCCGTTCGCATTAAAGATGATACCTCTCGTTGTGTTAACGGCATATTTGGTTCGAACCTGTCTTTCATAAAATTCTTCATATGAAGCGCGGGAATAGAGTTCGCGTTTTTTGCCTTTCTTATGAACGATCTCCAGACCGTGTTCGTCGAGTTCGATATATTCGATATCAAAAACAAATACCAGATAGTAAACGAGTATCAGACATGTACCGATGATCTCGAGGATAATGATGCCTACCCACCATTTTATCGAAGGAAAAATGACCGGTATCATGAATGCGGGTACAACGGGAAGGATGATATCGCATACCGCGAACACAACTAAGAATTCCGATATCGCTGTACCTCTTGTTCTCTTAAGAGGATAGTACTTTCTTTTGTATTTATCACTCCTGTCCGACTGACCTGATGCCACCGGTTTTTTATATATGATCAGTGCCACGGCAAGCGGTCCCAAAAGGATCATCAGTCCGCCGAAAAAGATTAAAATTTCTACCATAGATTTTCCTCAAGTCCGATCACTCTTCATCCGTCTCATCTTCTTCATATAACGGATATTCTCTGATCATCTTTTTAATGTATCTTATCTCGTTTCTCTTTAAATATCCGACAAGGATATAGCCTCTGTTTATGTACTCGTCAAATCCGAAATAAAGCGTGGCGATATCGGTTAAAAACTCATTCTTTTCCCTGCTCTCAAGCCACAGTCTCTTTTCGCGTAAAATGTAATGCATGCATTCGTGGATCACAACGGCGAGTTCTTCGTCGAGTGTTCTTGTATGAGCGATACTTATGTTTATCTCATTCGTTTCACTGTTGTATGTTCCCGCAGCTTCAACAAGGTCCTGCTGAATCTTAATGCTTAAATCCGTACTGTCGACATCGCAAAATGATACGATGTCTTTCGCTAAAAGATACAAAGCTTCCTCGTCTCTTTTATCCTTCTTTAATCTGCTCATAATCTCTGCGGGAATCTTATATTTTTCTTCTTTTCTCTCTTCGGATTCAAAAAGAAATTCGAGGATCTCATCAAACAATTCCTTCTTGGCTCCGCTTACCGGGTATATGCCGAGAATGCAGCTTAATACAAAGGCCAAACCGCCTATGTAACAGATAATATCGGGAACGTACGAAAGTACTCTCCCTGTATTCAGATTAAGAAGTACATTTACCAGTTCATAAATGATCAGTCCTACCAGAACGAATCCGATCAGATATGACAAATAATCTATCAATCGTCTCATGTCAGTTTAATTTTTCTTTATAATGCAAACGCATACAAAGCCCATGTAAATACCCATATAAATACAAATACTGCCGTAAAGATAATTCCAAGGATCAGACTTAAAACGCCAAATGCCAGGCCTGTCAGATCATCGGATACAACTGCATTTATAAGTGCCGCTGACATAATGACCGAACAGACAATTCCGGCAATATTCGTCACCATCGAAAGTTTGGGATATTCCTTTTTAATGTCTTTGGTCTTTTTTAATGAGATCAAAAAAGTAATAAGACAAACGAGCGCAAGGCCTATCATATGAATTCCGAAAATACTGTTGCCGAAGATCGTTCTGAAAATCCTTAAAAACCTTCCGGGAACAGTCGCATAATCTTTTATGGTTTGGTCGTCTTTAGCGGTCATATAGTATTCTCCGTTTCTTAAGATGACCGTGATCGTATCTCCGACCTTACTGTCAACGGGAGCATGAACACCTCTTTTCTTCCCGTTTATGTCGGTATAAAAGCTCGAATACTCTTCCGGATACATACTGTATGATTCTTCAAGCAGCACAACATCCTGAGTTGTCATATGATTTTTAAACTCATATACTTCACAAGTGATAAACATCACTACAAAAGGGATGAGCATCCAGAATGCTACCACCCTGATTCCATATGCCACCTGTATAGGTTTCTTGAACATAATGCTCCTCCTTAAAACCTAAAGCGCCAATTCTTCACCCGAATGAACATATTCGAGGTTATCACCCATGATCTCTTTCATAATGTCATATGCCGGCACTCCGGTACAATGACAGGTTACAAATCTTGTGGGATATTTTTTAAGTTCTCTTGCGATACTTTCAACTTCTTTTATCTCACTCCCGGTATAGTCCGTTTTTTTCATAAGATGAAAACCGCTTATAACCATATCCGGAGCTTTTTTGTATCTTTCCATATAAGCATCCATAATGCTTAATATTCCGTTATGTGCACATCCGGACATAAGGATAGTCTTTCCGTCCTGATGAACGACCAGAAAATGTTCATGAGCAAAATCGTCTCTCCTAAAACCGTCGCCTTCTTTTATCAGAAGAGTCTTATTCGAAGACGGAAGTTCGTGACTTCTTTTCCTTATCACAAAGATCTCCAGTTCGTCATCAAGTACAGCATCGCCACTTAAGAATCTGACCTGAGGAAGTTTTGCAATTTCTTTGTCGATCCCGATATATCTGAATCTCACCAAAGCCTCTTCGCCGTCATCTGCGTAATAATCTTTAACGGCCGAATCCTGCATATAGATCAGTGCCTTATCGTTCACTTTTGTAAACGGGATTATGCCTCCCGAGTGATCATAGTGACCGTGGCTTAATACAACCGTATCTACTGCAGAAAGATCAACGCCAAGTGTATCAGCGTTTTTTATCGTTTCTTCGGAAGGTCCGAGATCCAAAAGAAGTTTATGTTTTTTTGTTTCAACGTAGAAAGACAAGCCGTGAGCAGCTGCACATGCATTATTGCCTTCCGTATTTTCTATAAGATTAATGATCTTCATGTCTGATTTATTCCTGTCCTAAAGTACCATAACCGCTTATCGCTTCATCTATGGTCATGGAGCCTGTTCCGACTCCGTAAACGGCCAGTCTTATCTGTTTGGTCGCATCATCCGTAAGTCCGATCTCTTCGGGTGAAATGATACGTGATTCGGGAACCTTTCCGAATGCAGCATACATAGTGTTAAAAGATAAGTCCTTTGTCGGAGACATAAGTCCTTTCTTTTGTGCCATGTTGCTTAGTTCCTCAGAAGTTACGAGAAATCTCATAAACTCGTTTGCCATATCCAGATTCTTACTGTCTTTGTTGACTGAGAACTGGAGGTTTGGCATATCAAGGAAGATCGCACCGTCATCCGACATGGGGATAGGTACAAATGAATATTTAAACGGCGATGCGGTAAATGCCTCTGAACGGCTCTCACGTTTTCCGGTTCCGGAAACAGTATCTCCCGAGGCAGTCATCATGGGAACATCACCTTCAAAGAATCGAAGGATAACAGCATCATAGTTATTCTCGATCTCTGCACAGTTATCCGGGTTTACACAGCCGTCTTTCATAAACTGATCTATCTTCTCAAGGGTTGGTTTCATATATTCGCCTGCCGAGGGATCAAGAGTATTGAGTTTTTCTACAGCCTCTTTATTGTCGGCAATGTTTTCGAATAAGTACGGATAAGTTGCCAGGGTATAAAAAGATGTTGTCTCTTCATTTGAATAGCCCATAAGAGGGTTTTCATATCCCTTATCACGAAAAGCTTTGCAGACTTCCACAAGTTCCTTATATGTTGTGGGCACGCTTAAACCTTCTTTTTCAAAAAGATCGTTGTTAACGAGCATTCCGTAGGTATTTGAAAATACAGGTACCATCGGAAGTGTTCCGTCATCCGTATTAAGGATGATATTGCTTCTGATGCAGTCAAGGTTGAGTCCGAGTTTCGGATCCGCAAGATTCTCAGCATGTTCTATTGAAGACAGATACTGATCCCTGCCATACATCCATGAGTAATTGACATAGATGTCGGGCGCATCATTTCCGTTTAAGACCGTTCCGATCATATTGTTATAGTCGTCGATCTTCGTGTATGTGAGTTCAACTTCCGGATAATACTCGTTGAAGCGGTCGAACTCTGCTTCCAATGCCTCAAAATTATCATAACCGCCGACAAAATTTATCTGACAGCTTGTGGTAGTTTTTAACTTCGGCTTAAATCCCTCATCAGCCGCTCCCTGATCATTCGAAGTGCATGCCGCGAGTGAGAAGGCCGTCAGTACAGCCATCGACCCACAGATCATCTTTTTCATCATTCTCATCATTTTCCCCTTTCTTCCCGGATCCTCCGGATCTCCTTAATGACTAATTTTATATCAACGGGTTTTGCGATATGTCCATTCATCCCCGCATTAAGGCATTCTGTAACGTTTTCCGAAAATGCATCAGCAGTCATTGCAACGATAGGAACCGATGAAGCCCATGGATCCTCAAGTTTCCTGATCGCTCTTGTAGCATCAAGACCGTTCATTTCCGGCATCTGAATATCCATAAAGATCAGTGCATACTTTCCTTCCTCTGCAGTGCTGACCTTATCCAGACAGATGCGTCCGTTTTCCGCACGTTCGGAAGTGATACCGAACATGTTCAGCATGGCTGAGATTATCTCCCAGTTAATATCATTATCTTCGGCCACAAGGATATTAAGACCCTGAAGATCCGAATAATCATCCTCGGGTTCCGAAGCGCCTGATTCTTTTCCTATAAGATCCGTGATCTTATCATAGAGTGTCGAACGGAAAAGAGGCTTGCTGACAAAGCCGATTGCGCCGGCTTCTTTTGCAGTATCCTCGATCTCCGACCAGTCGTATGCCGAGATAAGCAAAATAGGGATATTGGTATCTATTTCAGCCCTGATACGCTTAATGGTCTCAACGCCGTCCATATCGGGCATTTTCCAGTCAACTATAACAATGTCGTAATCTTTGCCTGACTGATGTCTGTGCTCTATCATTCCGAGAGCTTCCAATCCGCTCTTTGCCTGTTCTGATGAAGCACCCAGCGATTCAAGTGCATCAACTGCTGTCTTAAGGAGTACTTCGTCATCATCAACGATCAGAACATCGATAGGATCGAGCTTGGAGAATTCTCTCTGCTTATCAGCTTCGGGAATATCAAGAACAACTGTGAAAGTTGTACCCTTGCCCGGTTCGCTTTCGCAATCGATGGTACCGCCCATAAGTTCGACCATCTGCTTAGTAATGGCAAGACCGAGGCCTGTTCCCTGAATACTGTTAACACGGCTGTCAACCTGTCTTGAGAAAGGCTGGTACATTGTCTCCATGTATTCCTTGCTCATACCGATACCTGTATCCGCCACAACATAAGTAAGCCTTACATATCCGGGTGTGGAACTTTTTTCCTCACTCATATCCACACTGACACTGCCGCCCGGTTCGGTATATTTGATGGCATTGGAAAGGATATTGATATAGATCTGATTTAAACGGAGCTGGTCCGTATAAAGATATTCTTTTTCCATTTTGTTGATACGGAAATTGAATTCAAGATTCTTTTCCTTGATCATCGGCTGGGAAATATTTATAAGATTCTCAACCGTTTCAACGATGGAAAATGTCAGCGGACTTAAATTCAGTTTTCCGCTCTCAACTTTTGATATATCCAGGATATCGTTTATAAGCGTAAGCAGATGATTGCTCGCAAGACCGATCTTTCTCAGACTGTCTTTTGTTGAAGCCACATCTCCGAGATTTTTCTCTGCCAGAATCGTAAGACCTATAATGGCGTTCATAGGGGTTCTGATATCGTGAGACATCGTAGAAAGAAAATCAGTCTTTGCCTTATTGGCCGATTCAGCTTCCCTTGCCGCATGCTGAAGTCTTTTGTTAAGGTAGATCATCTGACACATATCAAAGATAAAAAGAACCAGCAGACCTGCAGATACGACTCCGAACAGAAGCCAGTTCTGCTCTTCAACATCAAGGTCTTTCGCAGGAACGAAACCAAGCATTATCCATCCCGATTTTGCCTCGATAGGCGTGTATGCAAGAATGCACTCTTCTCCGTGTGAATTAAGCATAGAAACCGAACCGGTTGAAGAAGACGTGATCTTTTCGGACAGCTCCTTTACCGATTCGGTGCCATTTGAATTATAAGAAGTATAGAATTCGTAAAAATTTGAATTTTTAAAACTTGCTCCTTTTAAGATGTAATCACCATTGGAATCGATCATGGAAAGTTCCGCATTGGCAAGTTCCGTCTGCGGGAAGATCCATTTTTTCTCAAGTTCCGAAATGGGGATTATTCTCATAAGGATCGCATCTTTATAGGTATTGCTTTCCTTATCCAGCAATTTGATCCTGTTACAGAAAGCCAGCGACTGTTCGCCGTTTATGGGATTGGTATAGGCACGGGTAATGTTTATCGAATTACCGATCTCATCATCTATGCTTATATCCTTTAAAAGATTCACCCTTTCGTATGAAACATAATAGTCATCTTCGGTTCCCTGTTTGGGACGTGTGGAAAGTCCCGTAAGGGTATCTTCGAAAATAAGATGGGCCGAAGCATTTGCAAGCACATGCGAGTGACGGATGAATTCGGTCGCCTCTTCAATCGTCATACCTTCGGTGTTGATATGGCGCGCCCAGACATCGCAGATATTCTGCTCACCTTCGATATAGTTTTCGGTAACCTTCTCCATAGTGAGCGTGGTGCTTTCAAAGCTTTCTATCTCTCTTCTATAAGAATCCCGATTTTTATATCCGGAATAGAAAACAACGAAACCCAGTATGCCAGCCATAATGATAACGTTGACCAAAATAATATGTATTCTTTTTGTACTCTGATTTCCCATAACAGTATTCCCTAAAGAAACAATGTCCCCTTATCACGCATTATTTTTCTGATAATCTTCCAAATATCTGTTCATCTGCTTAGACTGCATGAGTTCAAACAGATATTCTATTACAACAGTCAAAGCGTAAATTACCGCTATCCCTATCGCGATACTTAACACTACGCTGAGTTTATCCGACGGTATGTTTTTTGAATTAAAAACAAGCGCCATAACTACCGCTTCTATTATCACTATCCGGATAATGTGCCGGATTATCATTCCTGCCATTTTTACTTCTTTTTCGGTATATAAAAACAGCCCCGGAACAATGCCTATAAGTGAGTAGATCAACGGAGACAAAAAAACTTCGTAACTGAACGTTCTGCCTTTGTCAAACAGAAGTCCTACCACCAGAAGAAAAACAGTGATAAGCGTTACAAGGATAAAATATGTCTTTGCCGCCTCTATTATCCTCTCTTTTATTTTCATCGCGTTTCCTCGCCTTTTAATGCATTCTTAAGTTCGAACACATACTTTCTGGATATTACGATCTGTTCCCCGTTCTTAAGAAGCGCCGTGTATCTTCCGCTTAAAGCCGGCTTTATCGACCTGATCTTCATAAGATTCAAGAGCATGCCCTTCTGTACTCTTATGAAGGTTCGTCCCCGTAATATATCTTCGAGTTCGTAAAGTTTAAGCCGTACCTCATAGTTATCTTTCGCCGTATAAACAAAGAGTCTGTTATCGACCGATTCCGCATAGAATATATCCACAAGCGGAATCTCCACTCTCTGTCCTTCCTGCATTGTACTTAACTGACCCTGCCTGGATTTTACGAAAGAAATAATCTCCTCAATGTCATCGGTAACCTTATGACAGCGGATTTCCAAAACCTCCGGTTCTTCGTTCGGAACACGCTTAACGTTCAGTTCCATATCTTTCTCACTTTATTGAAATTTTCGTAAGGCAAAAAATCCAATTATTTCCCAGTTAAGTATACCATATTTATCACAATAATACTGCTAACAAAATCATTGCAGTCAAATTTGCCAGAAAATGAGATAAAGTACTGCACCACGCGTTCTTTGTCTCTTTGAATACAAGGCCGTAAAATACCGAATTTATAAAGATCTCAGCCATGTCCAGAATAACGATCCAGGGATTGTCAAAGGCGAAATGGCACATTGCAAAAAGGAATGATGTAAGCGCTACTGAAGGTAAAAATCCCATGCTTTTCGTCGTCTGCTGCTGGAAAAAGGCTCTCCATGCTATCTCTTCCCCGAGAGCAGCCACTATAAGCTCAACCACCAGAATGACCGTTTTCGACGGATCAAGAAAATCGATCCTGTTATTCACATGCTCAAGGAACCCGGGAAAGAATATCTTTTCGGGTATGAAGGTCAGGATATTTATCAAAACCGGGATAAGTATCAGTACGATAACCCTGGCACTCTTTAAATCTTTGAAAAAATCCTGAATACGGAGCCCTTCCGATTTAGACTTTGTAATAAAACTTACAATAAAGAATCCTGCTATTCCAAAAAGAATCGTAAGGCCTGCGAGTTTCAGCTGCTCACCGTCGATCTTTACAGGCAAGAGATTTGAAAATGAAAAGATCACCATCAGGATAAGGAAAACTGTTGCACATCCTTTTTTTGTTTTCATAATTAATTCCTCCAATCAAAAAAGCTTCATAATAGCCTTCGTTAATGAGACTATATATGAAGCTTACTGCCCAATCAATGCACTTACCCGTAAGATGCATTTTTGTAATGCAAGATGCACAAAATCATTCTTCTTCGTCTTCTATTTCATCACTGTTATCATAATCGGTGATCTTTATCTTTGCCCTTCTTTCTTTATCAAGTTCTATCCATTCGTCCAATGTAAGCGGAACATAATCCGAGAACATACAGAAGCAGTTGATCATCTGACACGGAATACTTACCGCATCATCGCTTCCGAGAATATGTCTCTTGTACTGTCCTACCTGTTTCATGTATTCGTTTACGACATACTCGTCAAAAGTGTTATGAACATGTCCGTAAAGCATATAAGTCTTTGCTTCGCCGACGGCATTTGTTCTGTACTGGCCGTTATAGCACATGATCGGATAATGCGAAAGGATGACCTTTCTGTTGTTATCATACAGTTCCCTGTAATGGCCTATCCACTCAAACGCCTCCCGGTTAAATCCTTTTTTCTCTGCATATCTGTCATGATTTCCGACGACAAGATATTTCTTTCCTTTCAGTTTTTCAACCAGTGAATTGACTACATTTAAGTCTCTTGAAAAACAAAGATCGCCGAGGATTATAATCTCATCATTATTCCTGACACGCGAGTTCCATTTGTCTATCATTACTTCATTCATGACTTCTCCGTTTTCAAATCCGCGGAAATCCATGCGCGTGTTTAAATTGTCGTGGTAAAAATGCGAGTCCGCTATGTAAAAACGCATCGGTAAAGACTCCTTTTTAAATACATTATTTCCTAAAGAAAATTAAGAACGTACAAAGGCAGAGTTAACGGATTATCATAATACAGGTCATGATGTACCTGCAGGATCACATGAAAATAACAATCCTTCTCTTCTTCGGTATAAAAATCATACAGGCTCTGAATGGATTCCTCATCATCGAAATAATATTCATAGAATTCATAAACATATGCGCAGTCCCTCTCTCCATAGTATTCTTTGCTGAAAAACTGCTCAACGGTTAAACTGTATAAACTATTATAAAATTCGCCTTTTTCGATCTGATCAACCTTGTCTTTTGGAACCTTAAAAACCATCTCGATATTTGTTCTGTTTCCGCAAGTGCAGCAAAAATGTGCAATATCAGGTTTAAGCACTACCTGAGCATAATCAGGAAGTTTGTACGATGTTTTCAAAAGAATGCTCATAAAAAGAGCCCATCCCGGAACATATAGCAAAAACAATGCTATAACCGCGATAAGGATTATTCTTTTTATTTTCTTTTTAATTCTTTTCTTTTTTATTATCTTTTCTTCGTCCATAACATTCATATCAGTTTTTTCCGGAAAATCCGTTAAACCATGCTCTGTCTTCAAAAGACTTTTTCTTTGGAAGGACCGGCTCACTCTCTGCGATTCCGAGCGGCAGGAAACAAACTATCTCATAGTCCGAAGGAACGCCGAGAACTTCAGCCATTTTCTCATTGATCTTATCGTCGTCTGTTATATGGCCTTCGTACCAGCAGCTCTGATAACCGAGTTCCACGATCGCAAGCAGCATATTCTCAATAGCTGCGGAATAATCCTGAGTCGCGAAGCATTTATCACGATATGCATTTATACGTTTCGTAAGAACACATATAGCCGCAGGTGCTGTTTCGGCTATAGGAGGGTTGATCACGGATTGCAGTTTCTTCAACACTTCCGGATCATCTACTGCGATAAGACTTGTAGTCTGCTTGTTACATCCCGAAGGAGCATCAAGTCCCGCCTGCATTATCTTTATTATATCTTCTCTCGGAACCGGATCCGCTTTGAACTTTCCTCTGTAACTGTGTCTTTTATTTATCGCTTCCAAAACGTTCATTTTGTCACCTCATTTTTTATTTGGCAGGATATTGGGAATGAAGGCCGTGATCAAAATATCCTTTAGCAAAACCACACATCATATCATTTGAACAGCTGCCGCCCTTAGCTTCCGAAATGCTCATGATCTCTTTGGTAATAAGATCAATATCATAATCATCCGGATCAATATTTTTCTTTTTCTTTACACTGCAAACAACTTCTTTACATCGTTCAAGATCAGGATTCATAAGGATCATTCCTTTCACGCCGTTTTCTGTTTAATATGTGTTGAATTCTTCTTCAGAACCGCAAAATACATTCATATCAATGTATCTTTCATTTCCGGAATATCCCGACAATACATGGCGGTTGGAATATTGCCAGAAAGTCCATTCCATTTTCGAATCAGGCTTGCGGTAAACATCTCTGATCCAAAGATCATAGTCTTTAAACTCTTCCTGTAATACAGGCCACCATTCTTCGGTAGTATAGATGATCGGCTTAAGTCCATAAAAAGACTCCACACTCTTCAAATATACATCGAGTTCCGCGATCATTTTTTCCTGATCCAAAAGAGCAGGATCTTTATAGTTTCCATAAGGTTCAACATCTACAACGGGCGGAAGCATTTTATCAACCGAAGTTACCGTACTGCAAAAATTCTCTGCCTGATCTGCACCGGGTGAATCCAGACTGAAAAAGTGATATGCTCCGATCCTTAAATCCGTGCCCTGAGCATCGTTCCAGTTTTTATCAAATTGTTCATCCTTATGTGTCGATCCTTCAGTCGCTTTTATATAAGCAAATTGGATGTTTTCCTGCTGTAATCGGTTCCAATCCACCTCTCCCTGATAGTGGGAAACATCAACACCACGGATCGGATACTTTTCCTTTGAGGGATTATTAATATGGAGCACGCCGGTATATAAAAGTACCAGCGTAACGCATATCAACAGCACTAATGCAGCCACCGCTACAATCGGTATTATTATCTTTCTTTTCATATATTCCATTCAGACATATCATTTCTGTATCTGAACCTTTCTGCAAATTATTGTATCCATGCAGTGATAATGAGGTACACCGCCGCTGTTATCTTCGAAGATCACTTCATCGATACGCTCGATCTTCCAGTCGGCAAAGAATGTGAAAAGCTCACCCGATCTCCACATCTTTTCTTCTATGTCCCAATCAGGCGGTAATTCAAGGAATGACTTCTCAACAAATACATTAATGTATACGATACCGTCAGGCTTTGTGATATTTTCAAGCTTCTCAAAGAATCCTTTTTTGTTCTCTTCAAAAAGATACTGAACAGTACCAGTAGAATAGATTATGTCAAACTTTTCATCCATACTGAAGGTATTGATATCATCAACATAAGCATTAATCTTAACGTTTTTTTCTTCTGCCAAAGTTTTGGTTTTTCTAATTCCGTTCTCCGTCAGATCAAATGCAGTAACATCATATCCCTTTTCTGCCATATATACCGCATCTTTTCCCTCACCGCATCCGATATCGAGAACTTTTATATCCTTCGAAGGAGGGCATAGACTGATCAATTCCTCCAGAAAATCGCCGGGTTCCAATCCCCAGTAATACTCGTCTCCTTCATACCATTTTTCATAATTTGTACGTATACTCATGCGTTCACCTTAACATTTCATAAATCCGCAACACCCTATCTCCGAGAATTCGGAAAAGCCTAATGACTTATAGAAAGCCAAGGTTTTAGGTGTATTGTCTGTAGTCAGTTCGATTTGTCTGACATCAGGATATTTTGCAAGAACTGCTTTCAGAAGAGCCGTTCCAACTCCCTGACGCTGTTTTCCCGGAAACACCAGAATATCCTGGATAAAAACAACTGTGAAACCATCACCAACAACTCTGATCACGCCAAGCAGTTCTTCGTTTTCATATGCTGCCAATACAAATAATGAATTCTTATATCCCTGTTCCAACGCCTCCATATTTTCCGTATATGCGGCCCAGCCAACCTCAGTATAAAGACGCTTTATCTCATCTTCTTTGTACTCTTTATATTCTCTGATTTCCATATCATCCTCACGAGTTTTTCTTCAGATCAGTTCAGTTCTCATTATCATATATCTTTTCCGAATTTGGAGAAAACAACTCATCTTTTATCCACTCAACAACTCCCTTTCTTGCTACCAGAACTCGGAAATTGTCTTCATCGTCATATTCATCCCATACATGCAACAAACCGTAACTTCCCGTGGCAACCTGAGCAATTTTTTCAAACGTCTTAAGCATTTCTTCTGCTTCAGTCGTTTTGTGATTTGTACATAAAAAGAAGTTTATAACCTTAACCCCATTCTTTGATATTATCTTTAAGTCACTATATTCCAGATTGGCAATAATATCATCTACCTGAGAGTAAATTGCTTTCTCATCAATTTCTGTATGCACATCTTCATCCAAATATGTCGGAATAATTTCAAGCCAACCATTTATCTGTATCATAGTCAATTTCCCTTCGCAGTTTTTACACGCTTCTCACAAACCCAGGATTATAAACCGTCTCTGACACACTGATTCGAAGAAAGCAAATCCAATAAACTCCAAAAACCCATAAATAAATTTGCCAGGACTGTTACAAAAACAAACTTTTCATAAAACTCCGTACTGTAAACAAATGGAAGATTTATAAATACAAGCAAGAGAACAAACGCACCGACAAAATTCACCGCACTATAAATCAAAGCTATCAAAGAAAAAGAACTGTAATACTTGAAAATGTCTGTTTTGATGCCCATAATGCAGTTTCTCATCATCAAAAATACAGCACCCAAATTTACAAGGACCACGATGAGTAAAAAAACGATCGCGAGGATAAGAAAAAACTTACCGATTCCGTCCAGTATCGGGGTCGGTGATCCATCTATAGTTCCCCCACCAACATTAGGTACTTCAGGAATAGACTTTATCATTCCCCAGCCTGACAAGCCTGCGAAAAATAAACCTTCCAAGGTATAAACCAGCAAAATAAAAGTTGAAATAACTCTGACAAAATACTTCATATTCCCCTCCATAAAGAATGCGAGCCAAAGAAATGTCCTAAGCTTTCTTCGATACTTATTCATGATTATGATAAACATCCAAGCGATTGCTCTGTATGTCTTTAAGTATAACATAAAAGGCGGTGTAATTCACCGCCTTATCTTCTTCACGATATTCACTTAATCTTGAAGAAATTCATTGATTTCTTCAGTTATTCGTTCGGGCTCATAATGAAAAATATAGTGTCCGCAGTCAAGTTCCACAAATGATACCGAACTAAGATCTTTCGCATAATCATATGCTGTTTTTTTCCACAGTTCATTGCTTCCGTCCAGTTTCTTCTCAGATAAAAACAGAAGCATCGGGATATTGGGCTTACCTCCTGAAGCAACCAGTTCAGCACTTTTTTTCGCCTCGGCTGCTTCATTTGCAACATCGATGTTATTTCCGATCCGGTTTACCAATGCTAAATATTTCTTCTCTTCCTTCTCGGAAAGGAAATCTCCTTCAGGAAGAAAATAATCATCCGGGAAGAATCTTCCTATTCCAAGCTTAACAAGCCCGTTTTGTGTAAGATAGTACGGCTTAACTAAAACACCGCCCTTTGTATAGTTGTATGCTTCGGGAAATGCCATGTCGAGGCCTATTATCGCTTCAACTTCATCAGGATAAGTCTGTGCCCAGTATAACGCTTCCAATCCTGAAAAAGAATGCGGGCAAAGTATGTACGGGCCGTTTATTCCCGCACCGGTCAGTGACGCTCTCGTATCTGAAAGAATGGATGCTACATCCCTTGGCCGATTGACGATATCGCTGTATCCGTATCCGTATTTTTCAACAACAACTATCCTGTAATCATCGCCCAAACCAGTGTAAAGATTCTTAAAATCCAGGCTTGGACAAACCGTTCCGCTTGCAGCCATCAGCACAAGCGTTTTGTCTCCTTCTCCAATGGAATAAACATGCATTTTGTGCCCGTCCACATCGATCATCCGACCCGGTGGAGTAAGTATTCTTTTCTCCCCTTCGAGAAGGATCCTGTGCCTTATGAATGAAAACATCAGAAAAACAGTGATCAATCCGGTAATGAACAGAATAACCTTTTGAAATATATGTTTTTTCTTTTTCAATGTCTTGTCTTTCACTTATACCGCCTCAACTTCGATATTTTTCGGAATCAATTAAAATATTGCAACAGCATCATCCCGACTCCTATTGAATTCGTTGTTATGTGGATTATGATCGGGATGCACAGATTTTTTGTTTTCGAATATAAACCTGACATGATAAAACTGAAAACCATGTAACTTCCAATATTTATAAACTGTCTCACATCACCGCCGTATACTCCCGCATCGATAACATGCTGAAGCCCGAAAAGCAGTGCGGTTATAATATATGCCACCGGTTTATTCTTTTTACTGATCAGGCCAAATACCGTATAACGATACAGAATTTCCTCCAATACAGGCCCGAAAACACATGTAAGAAAAACCATAAAAAACGGATTATTTCTTATCATTTCAAATACTTTTTCAGTATTGGCATTTTCCTTTGCAGCTCCTGCGATTCTCCATATAAACGGCTGAACAATGGATTGCATTAAAAGACTATCCAGAAGAATAACCAACAAAATTCCTATCGGAATCAAAAGAAGAGTTTTAGGCTTTTCCTTAAAACCTTTTCCCTCTTTACAGATGTCGGGAAACATAATGATCACGACCACAAACATAAGCAATAAGTATGCAAGTGAAAAGATCCCGTTACCAAAAAACCGAGAAACCCCGCTTACATAAAGAAGAAGCATAAAAATACACAGGATTCTTTTTACAATTAAAAAGGCGTTATTCTCTTTCATTTTAACCTCCGATTCTTTCCGGCAAATTATTCTGCCAAGAATATATCACGGTCATATTTAAAAGAGCATAACGCCATCTTAAATCCGTCTTAAATTTTGTTCATCATTGTGGAAATCGTAAAATAAATCTGCTGCCTCCGGTTTCATCATTTTCATAGTAAACATTTCCGCCATGCATTTCTGCTATACGCTTTACTATTGCAAGTCCCAAACCGCTTCCGGAGTGTTCTGCATTGTCAGGATCAGATCTGTAAAACGGAGTGAAAATCTTATCGGCAGCTTCTTCGGATATTCCGACACCGTTATCTGATACAATAAGTTCTGCCCATTTTTCATCTTCTGAGTTTTTCAAAGAAACCTTAACCTCTGTTCCGCGAGGATTATACTTGATCGCATTCTCCAAAAGATTATCTACAGCTCTTCTGAAAAGTTCAACGTTTAGCATGACATTTTTATCTGTATCCGGAATATCAGGACTAAGAGTAAAACCTGCGCTCTCAAAACGGGGATAAAAGTCAGCCAGAATCTGTCTTACAGCCTCACATATATCCGTTTTCTCAAAAGTCGGCTGATAGCCTGCACTGCCAAGTTTTGAATACATCAAAAGAGATTGAAGGATCTCGTCCGCTTTAACAGAGTTATTGTTTATCGCCTGTAAATAGGTTCTTTTTTTATCCTCGGAAATATCATCTTCCAGGAGCAGTTCACTGTATCCCTGTACGCTTGCAAGCGGTGTTTTAAGATCATGAGAAAGTTCCGAAACAAGGAGCATTCTCTTTTTTTCTTCTTCGGTTCTGATCGCCTCTTTTTCCTTAAGTTCCCCGGCCAGATGAACCATTGATTTTCCAAGTGCATCCAGTTCCGCCGTCACGCCTTTTGTTTCGTTAACATCATACCTGCCGTTTTCAAGTTTTAGAGCATCCTCAGAAACCTTTTCCAGAGATGTTGTAAACTTGCGGGCAACCGCTTTGGAATAAAAAATAATAAATGTGATGAGTGCTATCCAGTATATCAGGATGATGCCCAGAAACAGGCTTGCGTCTGTTTTGAAATCTTTGGTGTTGGGATTCAGAGTAAGATTAAAAGCAAATCCTACAGATATCGGCTTTCTTAGAATAAGCCAGTATCCGTCATCACCATCTTTATATGCCACTCCATATTCATATTCGGATTCATTCCCGGTATTTCTTAAAAATCCGGTCCAATCAGAAGTATTAAATGATCCTTTCCCTTCACTGATATCATCTCCCGCAAGATATACCACATCAAGGTTTGAATCAACTATCATTACGCTTCCGCCGTCTTCAACATAATCGGCCGCATCGATATCCTGCCAGGAATCCCGAAGCAATCCATCCGCATAAATCTGTGCATTATTTATTCGATCCGAACTTCCCTGAAGAAAAACGATCAGAAATATCGGCAGAAGTATAAAGGCGAAAGTCGCAAGTATCACACCTAAAAACCGGCGTCTTAAATACCTTCTTGTAGTTTTTATCTTTTTACTCATCATTTAGCTGAACCTGTATCCTATTCCGATCAGTGTCTCAATGTGATGATGTGAATCGTCATCTATTTTTGATCTGAGATGTGAAATATGAACCATGATCGTGTTATCGTCATAAACAAATTCATCCTGCCAGACCTCTTGATAAATCTGTTTTTTGGTTAATACTTTTCCCTTGTTTTCCGCAAAGAATTTTAATATATGATATTCCTTGGCATTAAGGTTAAGGACTTCATCTTCTTTTTTGATCACTCCGTTGCCGAAATCCATCCAAAGATTTCCGGAAACAAGCGCGCTTTCAGCATTGTCCGACTTTTTTATATGCCTTTTCTGAACCTCGATACGGGCTAAAAGTTCACTCCTGCCCCAGGGTTTCACCAGGTAATCATCCGCACCGAGACGCAGTCCGCTGACCTTATCAATCTCGTCGCCTTTCGCCGTCAGAAAAATAACCGGCATATCGGATGTCTCACGAATCTGTGCAAGCAAAGAAAAGCCATCCATTACCGGCATCATCACATCCAGGACAGCCATATCGGGTGCCTCACTTTGAAACAATTGAAGCGCCTGCATTCCGTTTTCCGCCTCGATCACCTCATGGCCTGCCCCGGAAAGCTGGTCATGAAGCAGCATTCTTAAATCACTTTCATCTTCAGCTATAAGAATCTTCAAATCCTATTACCTCTTTTTTCGAATAATTACAGATAAGATTTTGTTCTCTTCATATCCGTTATAAGTTCAGGATTATCCTGTTTCATCAATTCGATCAGTTTCGTCAGGTTGCTGCGGTCTTCTTTTATTGCCTCAAGTTCTGCCTGAGTAATTCCCACGAGCTGTATGAATCCCAGTTTGCCATGAACGGTATCCTGCGCTTTTGCCGATGTATCCTCCACTGTGATCAATGCAGTAATAAGAGATTCCGTACCAATGTGAAGTGACTCGCCGTTTCCCTGAACAAATTGTTCGGGATCAAAATAGCGCTCGGATCTGTATGTGTATCTTGCAAGATTTGAAAGCATGTCAAGTGCCCACATACAATCCTCAACTTTGTCTTCTTTCAGCTTTATAGTCATCTCATATCCCCAGCGGCTGTATTCACCACCGAAAGAATCCACATCCGTATAAAGCTCCGACATACCAAATGTCACAATATGATAATATCCATTGGGATTCTCATAAACCGAGTAACCATCGAGATACTGATCTCCTCCGAACATTGCTCTTGAAGGCATATTCGTTCCGAAATGTTTAGGATTCTGTCCGGGATACAAGCGTTCGAATTCTTCTTCAATGGCATCCCATCCCGGGGCCCAATCGTCCTCTTCATTCATTCTTTTGATGTACTCTTCTTTTGTCATGTCTGTCCCCCCATTAATTCCGTTTCTTCATTTTCCGCATCTTCTTTTTTCGAACTGGCTATTTTAATAACTATAAATGTAGCTGCAACGATCACTATTGCAAATATTACGGCGACGATACCATAAAAAAGCATAGCAATTCCGGCTGCCAGGCATCCTAAAACGATCGGAGAAAGCCAAAGGTAAATTACAAAAAGCCATTCGGCCCCCTCGCACATATAATTAATAAATACATTGTAAATTACGTAACCGGTAACAAAAATCGGAAGTGCTATAAACAGTACGCTTAAAGCCATAAGGATAAATCCAACCATGGCACTGACCGCACCTACAATGATCGATATTATTTTGGCCGGAGTTTTCCATTTATCCACCTATCTGCACTCCAACATATACTTCATATACTTTTCCGTTTTCGTCATATCTTATGTAATAGTAGCGATCCAAGTGATCAGGGTCTATCGATAACGGTCCTTCATCGGTATAAACATAATAACCTACCAGTCCTCTCTCACCATCAATGATTTCATGATCCCAGTCAAAATCACCATATCTTTTTTGGACATTACGAATATCGTTATTCATTATGAACCAGTCATTATATTTGTAATATGTCGAGTGTGACATGTAAAACAGAATTGATAGCACCAGTACGATTCCGCAAAGTACTGCAGAAACACACGGAATAACTACTGATTTTTCTTTACGTTTTTTTACAAAGAAAAATATAGCCGAAACTATAATACCAAGGGCAGTTGTCCATATTGGAAAATAAACCAAAGCTTCCAATCCAAGCCATAATGCAATATAAATTATTTCACCAATTAAGCTCATATTATTCTATATTAAGAGACTCCCTCAATTTAACGCTTAACTTCTTTCATGGGTTCGCCCCATGCACCCATATCTCTGCCGTCATAACCTAAGTATGTTTTTGCGGTCGTGCTGATCGGTGCTATACGAGCAAGTTTTTCTGCTACAGTTTCATCCGATGATAAAGATTCATCCTGAAGAACATTCTTTATCTTGCAAAGGATTATATCGCAATCTTTTTGAGTGATAAATTCAGTTGCTTCAAGTTCAAAAATAACAGGCGAATTGTTAAGAATCGGAACATTAAGCTCCGCACCTTTTCCTATATCCAATTCGATCTTCATTTTATTCGGATCTGTTCCGTTGACGCATCCCAAATAATCCGCAACAGGCAAAAGTTCTTCTGTCACAAGATTAGCTGAAAACACCTTATTGCGTTTAATGTTCTGCTTTGTGAGTTTGTTGCCGCCGATGCAGCACATCACTCCCATTTCGTCGACCCATGTATAACTGAACCAGCAGAATAATCCGAAATCGGGATTACCGTTTTCATCGTATGTGCCGTATAGAAACAGCGTCTGCGGACAATAATCATTGTTGGGTTTTAAACTTATCTTTGCCATAATGCCTCCCTTAGTGTATATCCCTAAAAAACTTATAAAAATACAATCTTGCGCGAATTATTCCATTGTTCAACAAAAGAACCAGAAGTATGAACAAAATTCCAAGAATGCCGTATGCCGGAATCAGTTCCAGGGGATATTTTAAAATAGTATCCCAATCCTTCACCACGATCCAGATAAACAAAGCCGTAAACGGAGGCACAGTCATTATTGTTAAGAACCAGTCCAGAATACTGTATTTCATTCTGTACTTTCCGTTTTTCTTTTTTATAAATAAATAATCACAATAACATCCAGCACCGAATCTTGAGACATTCCAAACAGAAACGATATAACTGTCCGGGTATTTTTTATCTTTATTCTTTATAATTGTTGTCGGATTTTTCTTTTGAAGAATAATCAGCAAAAATGCAAAAGCAAAAACGCCAAATGCCAAAGCAAATTCTACGACCATCCATGCGAAATCGTTCATTCCTTCTCCCGAAATATTTTATCTTTCCATTTATCAGTATACGGTAGTTACGCTTTCTTCATGGCAGATCACTTCCAAGCCGTCAGAGAAATCTTCCAGTACGGAGCCGGAATCTCCTATATCGTTTGATTTTTTTATCCGCCTTGCAGTTATCTGCTTTCCAACCATGATCCCGAATAATATGCCCGGAATAATACCGTAAATTAATGCAAATATCTTCCCCATATTATTAATCCTGCCTTTCTTCCGAATCATTTACAGTCTTCTTCGACGTTGTAAGATCTATACTCTTCTTTATGGAATCAAAGATACGGTTCGCATTTGATATATAAAAGATCATTACCAGCGATAAAATAGGAATACCGATCGAATAGTAAAGGACCATATCCATACCGATATGACTCTCATTTATTAACGTTCCAAGTTCCGGATTGTAGACTCCGATCTTTACAAACACTATCCATGAAACTACCGTAAAGAACACTACGCCGATCGCACCGAAGATCCAGGACAGAAGTTTTGTATAAAACATGCTGTAAGGAACCGCACCGACAGTTTTTCCCGTCTGTCCGTTAACAAGGATGGTATACTGTTTACCCATATATTTAAATGTTAGAAACCATACCGGAAACAAGGCACGCTCGGTTTTCAAAACATTATATTCAGGTGTCGATTTCTCGAGTGTAAGTTCACCCTTATGAGTTAATTCTCTTCGTGCCGCTTCACTAAAGATCCTTTCTGCTTTTTTTGATGCTTTCTCTCTGATTTCGGACGATCCGGCATCAAATAGATCCATATAATATCCTGAAAGATATTTAGGATCGAATTCCTTAAGTTCGCTCAGATCATATGGTTCCAGTCTGAAGGATAAATCGTCATTCAGATTATCCGATGCATCAACGGTCAGATTTCTGAAAACAGTTTTTGCATCAAAAAACTCGTAATATCCCCTGTCATTTTCTTTTCTCTTATCAAACTTCCAATACTGAGACGCCCTGAATTCCATATCAAAAAGCCTGTAAGGGATATATATTCCTCTTATATCTTCAACTTCAAAATTCTTGATCTCTTTAGGCACGAAAAAGCCTTTATTGAGATGCTCGCGGATCGATCTTTCCGCCTCATTCTTTTTAATCTTAAACGGAATGATATAATCAGGCTTGGGATAATCCTCAACCGTATCTTCAACTACCGTCGCCTGTCCGCAATATATGCAGAAAGAAGATGCTTCTACATTGTTAGCCGCAAGTTTGGAACCGCAGGACAGACAATGCACATACCGCATCTTGATCGAATCATATTCTCTTTCCGCTTTTCTTCCCGATCCTTCCTGCAATTCCCTTTCGGCTTCTGCAATTGCTTCAAGTAAAGCTTTCTTTTTATCCACCGGATTTTAATCCCCCAAATTTTTCGATTTTGCATCCTATATAACTATAACATAATGCGAACTATTTAACATCATGACCGTCAACAATTTAAAGCATGCCGGCCCGACCATATATTAATCCTATTATTTTTAATTTACGTGTTAAATGATGAACGAGTCAAAATACACGTAGTTTAATTTGCTGTTTTTAGAAAATCAACAAAATTGTAGAATTCTACATTTTTAGCGATTTACAGCAAAACGATTATCTCTTTGAGAACTGCTGAGCCGTTAAGAAAACGGTCCGGTGGACCGTTTTTAGGTGAAGGCCTGAGAGCTATGCTCGAAGGAGACCCCGGGTTAACGGGGTCGTTTGAACAAAAAAATCCCTCCACATAAGTGGAGGGATACTTTTGTTCAAATTATCTCTTACTAAACTGAGGTGCACGACGAGCAGCTTTGAGACCGTATTTCTTTCTTTCCTTCATACGAGGATCTCTTGTGAGGTAACCCTCTTTCTTAAGGATCTGTCTGTTGTCTGCGTCTTCTTTAACAAGTGCTCTTGCAAGACCGTGTCTGATAGCACCTGCCTGACCTGTTGTTCCGCCACCCTTAACAGTAACGATCACGTCAAACTTATCTGTTGCGTTAAGTGCAACGAGGGGCTGACGTACAACAACCTTTAATGTTTCGAGACCGAAGTACTCATCAATGTCTCTTTTGTTAATTGTGATATTTCCTTTGCCGGGCATGATGTATACTCTGGCAATTGATTTTTTTCTTCTACCTGTACCGTAGTACTTTTCTGCAGCTTTTTTAGCCATTATCATTATCCTCCTATTCGATCTTCAGGGTTAAAATGTCAATGCTTCGGGCTTCTGTGCCTGATGCTTGTGGTCAGGTCCCGCATAAACAAATAACTTCTTGTACATTTCTCTTCCTAAAGGTCCTTTGGGAAGCATACCAATTACTGCATGTTCGATTACTTCTTCAGGATGCTTAGCGAGTTTTTCTTTAAGAACTACCTGCTTGTCACCGCCTACGTAATCGGAGTGGCTGAAGTATGTCTTCTGTTCCATTTTCTTACCTGTAACTGCAATCTTCTCTGCGTTGATCACGATTACATAATCACCTGTATCAATGTGAGGTGTGAAGGTGGGTTTATTCTTTCCTCTTAATACCTTAGCAACCTCGCTTGCCAAACGGCCAAGTGTCTGACCTTCAGCATCTACTACGTACCATTTTCTTTCAATGGTAGCAGGGCTTGCCATATAAGATTTCATTTTTGTTTCCTCCATTAAGTTCGGCCTCGAAAACGATCTCCATCCATCGTGTCCAAGGTATATGCATTTATTGTCAAACCGTCGGATGTCCGGGCCGCCGGTCAACTTTTATACATTAAAACGAATCCGTGTGGTTAAAGACTCGCACGAAACATTATACAAAAACGCATATAGTGTGTCAAGAATTATCTTAAAAAACTCGGGATTTTAATTCTTTCTTACGTTCATACATAAAAGCATCCGCTCTCTGGAACACTTCATCCACTCTCAAATCGGTGTCCAGATGGAAAATATCCATACCTGCAGATACTACGGGGCCGCCGAATTTCTGGTTGCCTTCTACCTTTTCATTGAAGATTCTCAAAAGGAATCCGCGATTCCTGTAATCTTCACCTTCAAGAAGAACGACGAACTCGTCGCCGCCGATCCTGAATACGGGACTGTGCTTGAAAGCCTCACAGATCATCTTACTTGCTTCCTTAATATATCTGTCTCCGGCTTCATGGCCCATTGTATCGTTAACTTTCTTAAGATCGTTTAAGTCGAAAATGATAAGTCCGAATTCCCTGATGGTCTTATTCCATATCTTCTCATCGTAACTCTTCTTCATTTCGTTGAAGGCATTCTTGTTTCTTACATTGGTAAGAGTGTCTTTGTATGCTATCTGCTTAACTGAACCGAGTTCCTGATTGTAATAAACCTTTTCGTCCACCTCAACGAATGTATGGATGATACATGTTGCGATAAGGCAGCCTATCGCATAGAAAGGAAGTAGCGGGTAGATCGTCTGAATAATAATGAAAACTATCATTACAGATCCCGAAACACCGACTGCTCTGTGATGAAGTCTGCTCTGTCCGGTAACTATAAATGAATGAATCATTGTATATATGGTAAGGACAACAAACAACAGTATCTGCAATCCCAGCAGGAAATATCTGGCTATTCCGGGAATATAGTTTCCTTCGGAATCAAAGGAAAACATGATCGGAACAAAGAAATTTATGACGATCGTTAATAATCCGAATCCGAAGATACCCCATCCGGCAACAGTTACGACTTTGCTGAACCAATCCTTGTTAAGGAATGCAACGATCAGTCTCATCCATAAAAGTACCGTCACCGCCATGGATGCAAAGAATAAAACCGTTTCGCCGTAACTTAACGGAACGATTTTTGCTTCATTTAAAAATCCCCATGAAATATCGATGACATAGTAAATCATAACCGAAAAAAGAAACAGCCTGTAACGGTTTCTTATCTCGATATCTCCGCGAGCATGGGGCCTTTTCATCGCTTCAAAATTTATAATAATATGAACGATTAATGCCAAAAGGCCAAAACTTGAATAATACATATCTATTTTCCCTTACGAAACTATTTTACCACATTTGTTCATATTTTTTACTAAAATTGTTAACAAATTAAAAATATTTTCGCCAAATCATTTTCACAATTACATATTATATTAATATCATAACAACCAGCCAACAAGAAATCTTTATAAATAATTTTTTCATTTTCATCTTCCTTTTTAAAGCTCATACAGACCTGACGGTTTGTATGAGTTATTTATTTTAGGGATATCCGGGCCGTCGGCCTGCGTTATATATTTAATGGAAATAAGGGCGGTTTTTGTGTTATACTTATGCGGTAAGGTATTTTACGGGGTTTTATTAAAAACGGAGGGCTTTTATGGAATTTAAACCTGCTAAAAAACTCGGGTTCGGCCTCATGCGTCTGCCTTTAAACGAATCGGGCAGTGCTTCGGGCATAAATATTGAAGAACTTAAAAACATGGTGGA
>JAEEGJ010002595.1_pt1 | contig 87557 bp, 67 predicted proteins | sample 8958761 | NCBI WGS metagenome assembly JAEEGJ01 (sample SAMN16246546, study PRJNA631951) | gut metagenome | biome: gut microbiome; feature: rumen; material: RS-attached | host: Bos | place: Iran: Karaj | collected 2018-10
TGCAATTACGATTGAATAGAAGGCGTAACCTTTGTGGCCTCTTCTCTGCAATCTGATTTTTGCTGCCATAAGTTGTTGTTTTTATTGAATTTATAAATGATTTGAATAGCCTTTAACCCGTAAAGGCGGCGCAAAGGTAGTAAAAAATGGTGAATGGACAAAGAATCCGCTTATTTTCAGTGACATCTTATTTTTTCAAATAAAAATGACGTTTTGATACGTTTTGAAACGTAGAAATGACTTACATTTGTAAGATTAAAACGGACCAGGTGGCTATATGAGCGCGGATATAAGGCATGAAGGGGTGATAGACTCCATTGAAGGTCAAAAGGTTACCGTGCGCATATTGCAGGTTGCGGCCTGCTCAGGCTGTCAGGCAAGCAGGATTTGCCGTGCCGCCGAAAGCAAGGAGAAACTTGTGGATGTGAATATGACTGGTGCGGAGAATCTGTCAGTAGGGCAGACTGTGACGGTGGTGGCAGGTGAGCGTATGGGCATGACAGCCGTGCTGCTTGCTTTCGGGTTGCCGCTGTTGCTTCTGTTGGTTGCGCTTATTGCATCTGTCGCGGTGACGGGGAGCGAGAAAGTGGCGGCCATTGCTTCTTTGGCGGTGCTTATACCGTACTATGTTGTATTGTTCCTGTGCCGTAACAGGATAACAAAGGACTTTGGATTCAGAATTATTGTTTAAATAAGGTATGTCGTTTATTTTGACAGCTGTCCTTGTGTTGGGATTGACAGGATTGGTATTGGGCCTGGTGCTCTACGCCGTGTCAAGAAAATTCAAGGTTGAGGAAGACCCCCGTGTGGGGCAGATTACCGAATTGCTGCCAGGCGCCAATTGCGGAGGCTGCGGCTTCCCGGGTTGTGCCGCGTTTGCGGAGGCCTGTGTAAAGAGCGAGTCCATGGACGGGCTCAAGTGTTCGGTATGCAAGAGTGAGGTAATGCAACAGATCGCTGCCATAACGGGGCACGCGGTTGAGGTTGGAGTAGAGAAGGTGGCTGTGGTGCGTTGCGCAGGTTCGTGCGCCAACCGTCCGGCTACACGTGTCTATGACGGGGCAAAGAGCTGTGCTGCCGCAGCGTTGATGAACGGCGGTGCTACCGGATGCTTCTTCGGGTGCCTGGGATGCGGCGACTGCGTAAAGGCGTGCAAGTTCGATGCCATCAGTATGGATCCGGAAACCGGTCTGCCTGTTGTGGATCAGGACAAGTGTACAGCCTGCGGTGCCTGTGCCAAGGCTTGCCCGCGCAATATTATTGAACTGAGGAACAAGAACAAGCTTGACCGTCGTGTATATGTAAGTTGCGTGAACAAGGATAAGGGCCCTGTGGCCAAGAAGGCTTGTGCTGTGGCCTGCATAGGATGCGGCAAGTGCGTCAAGGCCTGCCCGTTCGAGGCCATCACTCTTGAGAACAATCTGGCCTATATTGACTTTGAGAAGTGCCGCCTGTGCCGCAAGTGCGTGGATGAGTGCCCACAGCACACAATTCTGGCCGTGAACTTCCCTCCCAAGAAGGTTGTGGCTCCGGCAGAACCCAAGGCCGAAGAGGCACCCCAGGCTCCTGTAGAGCCCGCTCCGATGCCTGAGAATACTGTAGAACAACAAAAAGCAGAGTAGTTATGAATACTTTCAAGATAGGAGGTGTCCATCCCGAGCCCAACAAGCTTACTGCCGACCGCAAGATAGAGACTCTGGCACTGCCCAAACAGGCGGTGTTCCCGTTGTCCCAGCATATCGGCGCTCCCGCCGTACCTTGCGTGCAGAAGGGTGACACCGTGCGTGTAGGAACACGCATCGCCGAGCCTGGCGGTTTCATGTCGGCCTCGATACATTCATCAGTATCGGGTAAGGTGGCCAAGATAGACAGCGTGATCGATGCCAGCGGCTTGCGCAAGCCTGCCATATTCATTGATGTGGAGGGTGATGAATGGGAGCCATCCATAGACCGCTCCGATAAACTGATACTTCAGAGCAACAAGTCACGCGATGAGATAATAGAGTGCATCAAGAACGCCGGTATAGTGGGCATGGGCGGAGCCTGTTTCCCCACTCATGTCAAGCTGTGTCCTCCCAAGGATTGCACCATTGACACGCTCATCATCAACGCCGTTGAGTGCGAGCCGTATCTGACCGCCGATCACCGTCTGATGCTGGAGCATCCTGATGAGATAATTATAGGTGTAAAGATAATACTTAAGGTCCTGGGCATAGACCGCGCCGTTATAGGTGTTGAGGCAAACAAGCCCGATGCAATATCGCTGCTGCAGTCCAAGACATCGATGGTTAGCGGCATAGAGGTGATGCCGCTGCAGATGAAATATCCGCAGGGCGGTGAAAAACAGCTTATTGAGGCTGTGACCGGTCGTCAGGTTCCGCCGCCACCGGCACTACCTGCAAACGTAGGCTGCGTGGTGCAGAACGTAGGTACCGTATTTGCCATCTATGAGGCCGTAATGAAGAATAAGCCTCTGTTTGAGCGTATAGTTACCGTAACCGGCAAAGGACTCAAGAACCCGTGTAACCTCAAGGTCCGTATGGGTACTCCCGTAAGCCAGCTCATTGAGTACGCTGGCGGTATGCCGGAGGATACAGGTAAGCTCATTTCCGGTGGCCCTATGATGGGACGTCCGCTGTTGGATGATACAGCTCCGGTTGTAAAGGGTACATCTGGTCTGCTAATGATTCCGGAGGCCGATGCCATACGCCGTGAGGAACGCAACTGCATACGCTGCGCCAAGTGTGTTCAGGCCTGCCCCATGGGCCTGGAGCCCTATCTGCTTGCAACCGCATCGGAGCAGGGTGACTGGGAGTGCGCCGAAGAGAACTGGATAATGAGTTGCATTGAGTGCGGCTGCTGTCAGAGCACATGTCCTTCACGTCGTCCGCTGTTGGATTGGGTGCGTCTGGCCAAGAACAGGGTGGGCGGAATAATCCGCGCCCGTAACGCAAAGAAATAAGGTATTATGGCACAGAAACTACATATAACCACATCACCGCACGTGCATTGCGGTGACACCATAGAAAGGAACATGCGTACCGTGATATGGGCGCTGGTTCCTGCATTCATAGCATCGGTCATAGTGTTTGGGGCCGGTGCCGTGATTGTGACAGCCACATCGGTGGCATCGTGTCTGTTCTTTGAGTGGTTCATCATACGCTTTTTCCTTAAGCGTCCCTCCACTCTTGCCGATGGATCGGCTATCATAACCGGTATCCTGCTGGCGTTCAACCTGCCGTCAAACATACCTCTGTATATGATTGTCATGGGTGCGCTTGTGGCTATAGGCATAGGTAAGATGGCGTTCGGCGGACTTGGCAACAACCCGTTCAACCCCGCATTGGTGGGACGTGTGTTCCTGCTCATTTCATTCCCGGCCAGGATGACATCGTGGCCCGTTCCGCATCAGATGATGGCATATGCCGATGCCGTTACAGGTGCTACACCGCTCAACCTGATTGGCCAGATAGCAGGTGGAAACACCGCTGCAATGGACCAGCTGCCGGGCTTGAAGGACCTGTTCCTGGGTAACATCGGCGGTTGCTTAGGTGAGGTAAGCGCTGTGGCACTGCTCATAGGACTTATCATATTGCTGTGGCGCAAGGTCATTACCTGGCATATCCCTGTTACCATCCTGGCTACAGTGGCTGTACTGACAGGAATCATGTGGATGATCAATCCCGTGCTCTATGTCAACCCGCTTTATCATCTGTGCGCAGGCGGTCTCATGCTGGGTGCCATATTCATGGCTACCGATTATGTGACATCGCCCATGACTACAACAGGTATGGTGTGGTATGGAATAGGCATAGGATTCCTCACGGTGATTATCCGTTATTTCGGATCTTATCCTGAGGGCATGTCATTCGCTATCCTTATCATGAATGCGGTTGTTCCGCTCATTAACAACTGGTGCAAACCAAAACGTTTCGGGGAGGCTGTAAAATGAAGAAACTGCAATCAAATATATTGAACATGGCCCTGGTGCTCACCCTCATCGCCGTTGTGGCTGCGGGTTTGCTGGCTTGGGTCAACAATGTGACCAGCGGTCCTATAGAGGAGATAAACAACCTGGCCATTGAGAACGGAATAAAGAGTGTCATACTGGGTGACCGTGATATCCAGTTCACGGTCGATGACCCCGTGGAACAGGACGGGTTCGTGTTCCACAGCGTGAATGACATGAACGGTAACCTGATAGGCACAGCCGTTGAATCTACCGATAAGAACGGATTCGGCGGTGCGCTCAAGGTGATGGTGGGATTTGATCCAGAGGGTAAGATCCTGGGTTACACGGTGCTTGAGCACAGCGAGACTCCCGGACTTGGCGCCCAGGCCGACGGTTGGTTCCGTCAGGCAAGCGCCGAGGCCAAGGAGCAGCCTGCCGTAGTGGATGTTCTTCTGGGTGCTCCCGGCAAGCCCGGCAACCATAATATCATAGGAATGAATCCCGGCGATGACATGATGATAGTAAGCAAGGATGGTGGCGATGTGGATGCCATTACCGCATCAACAATCACGTCAAAGGCATTTCTCCGTGCCGTGAACGCTGCCTATAAGGCTGTGTTCGGTTATAGTGCAGCCGATGCGGTGAGCGGTGCTTCATCACAGAACTAAAAAAGGCAGTATTATGAATTACTTCAAGACAATAATAAACGGAATAGTCAAGGAGAACCCCACGTTTGTTCTCCTGCTGGGTATGTGTCCCACGCTGGCTACCACCACATCGGCCATAAACGGCTTGGGAATGGGTGTAGCCACCATGTTCGTGCTGATATGCTCCAATACATTCATATCACTGCTCAAGAACCTGATCCCTGACGGCGTCAGGATACCATGCTACATTGTTGTGATAGCATCGTTCGTGACACTGTTGCAGATGCTCATGCAGGCTTATGTTCCTGATCTGTACAAGACTCTGGGTATTTTCATACCTCTGATTGTCGTAAACTGCATCATCCTGGGCCGTGCCGAGGCGTTCGCTGCCAAGAACAATGTGCTGGCATCAATCTGTGACGGCATCGGAATAGGCATAGGTTTCACCCTTGCCCTTACTCTTCTGGGATTTGTACGTGAACTGCTGGGTAACGGAGCCGTGTTCGGTTACCGCATCCTGCCCGAGTCCATGAACATGCTGGTGTTTGTGCTTGCTCCCGGTGCTTTCATCACCCTGGGCCTGCTTATGGCTATAGTCAATTCAATCAAGAACCGTAAAGCCTGAACATTATGGAATATTTTCTGATTTTTATCGCAGCTATATTCGTCAATAATATAGTGCTTTCCCAGTTCCTGGGCATATGCCCGTTCCTGGGTGTATCAAAAAAGATCAGTACCGCCGCAGGTATGGGACTGGCCGTAACATTCGTGCTTACGGTTGCGGTGATTGTGACATATGCTTTGCAGAACTGGGTGCTGAATCCATGCGGACTGGGTTACCTGCAGACCATACTGTTCATTCTGGTGATAGCCGGACTGGTGCAGATGCTGGAGATAATCCTTAAGAAGGTTTCTCCTTCACTCTATCAGGCGCTGGGCATATTCCTGCCGCTTATCACTACCAATTGCTGCATTCTGGGAGTATCAATCCTGGTGGCCAATGGCACTTACAATGCACAGGGTCTGGAGCCTAATCTGCTTACAGGTGTGGTATATGCCATTGCAACATCTATCGGTTTTGCTCTGGCTCTGATCATATTTGCAGGCATACGTGAGCAGTTGGCCCGGGTGCGCGTACCCAAGAGCATGGAGGGAATGGCTATCGCTCTCATTACCGCTGGCCTTCTGGCGCTGGCGTTCATGGGATTCAGTGGCGTTGATCACGGCATATCAATGGCCTTCGGCCAATGATAATTGAAAATTGAGAATTGAGAATTACCATCCGGTGCGTTAACGCAGGTTCTGAGTATTAATTTTCAATTTTCAATTCTCAATTCTCAATTAAAAAAGTTGACATTATAATTGAAATTATGAGAATATCTAAGGTTTGTTTTTGGAGTTTAAGTCTGGTTCTGGCTGCCTGCGGAGGTGGTGCACCGACAGATGGAACACAGTTGGCTAACGGCAAATACACTGCTGATGGCCTTAATCTTGAAGGTACTGTGACCGCAACGGTTACAATCAAGGGTCACAAGATCTCTTCTGTTACCGTTAAGGATAACGGCAACACCTACAGCAAGTACACATCGGCTTATACCGAGGTGCCCAAACGTATTGTAGAGGCCCAGTCGACCGATGTTGACGGTGTTACAGGCGCAACTTATTCATCGGATGCGGTAAAGAGCGCAGTGAATGAGGCTCTGGCAATTGCACGCGGCGAGAAGCAGGCTCCGGCCAAGAATGCCTCAATCAGCTTCAAGCCAGGTACATATACCGGCAGCGGCAAGGGTTACGGCGGTCAGGTGCAGGCCCGCGTCACATTCAGCGAGACCGGTATTACCAATATCAGTGTTGGCCAGCAGCGTGAGACCGCTCATGTGGGCGATGCTTCATTCCCCATCCTGAGTCCCAAGCTGATTGCAGCCAATGGTCTTGGCGTGGATGCTGTTACCGGTGCCACAATGTCAAGTTTCGGACTCAAAGCAGCTGTACTTGATGCTGCGCAGCAGGCAGGTGTGACCAACCGCACCGCGTTCATGAACAATACCATAGAGAGCAAGCCCGGTGCTCCAATTGAGGATACCTGGGATATCGTAATCATAGGTGGCGGCGGTGCAGGTCTTTGCGCAGGTGCCCAGGCCGCTCAGGACGGCAGCACTGTACTTGTGATTGAAAAGAATGCCGAGCTGGGCGGTAACACGCTCGTATCGGGCGGCGTTTATCAGTCAGTAGATCACAGCCTGGTATGGGATATCAATAATCCCACCGCTACCAGCGCCAAGGGTTTTGACGGCAGGACACACAATAAGGTCCGTGCCACAGTGGGTTGCGTGAATGACCTCAAGGTAATCTACGGATGGAGTGAGGCACCGTTTGATGCATCATTCTATAAGGACCATGAGTTTGTGGCAGGTGATATAGAGGAACTCTCCAAGCATGGTGTACATCCCGAGTATCTGTCAACCCTGCAGGAACTCAAGAAAGAGATAAAGGCTTATCTGGATTATGCCGAGCCGCAGCTCAAGAAGGGTACCCCCGAGAACCAGCTTCTGCTGTTCTCAACCACCAATCTGCATATCTTCCAGACCTACTACGGCGGTCTGCGTCAGAACACCGCCAAGGATGAGTGGATTTACGGTGACTATGACCTGGTTAAGCAGTTCGTACTTGAAGGTGAGCAGCTTAAGCCTTGGCTTATGGAGATGGGCGTGGGCTTCAGTGACAGCCAGTCAACCCTGGTGGGTGCCCTGTGGTATCGCGGCAACACTATGAATGGTTGCACTGTTGATGCCGATGGTGACGGCACGACTGAGCGTTATCAGGGCAACTGGGGTTCATACGTTATGGCTCCCGTTGCAGTCATCAACAATGCCAGCAAGCATAACCGCATCATGAGAGAGACCAGCGCCGATGAACTCTTATTCGAGAATGGCCGCGTAACAGGCGTCAAGGCCAAGATGGCCGATGGTACTGTGGTTACCGCCCATGCCAAGAAGGGCGTCATCATAGCTACCGGCGGATATGCTGCAAACATTCAGAAAGTGCTCAAGACCAACAAGTACTGGTCACGCCAGTATCTGTCACCCAACATAGGTACCACCAACCGCTCGTCACTGCGTGGTGACGGTATCGATATGGCCGAGAAGGTCGGTGCTGCAACGGTAGGTGAGGGCTATACACAGCTTATGCCACTGGCCTACACTGCCGATGGTGCAATCGCATTCGGTGGTGTTGAGAACGCAGTGTTCATCAGCCCCAAGACCGGACACCGTTATGTTGATGAGTGCTCCGAGCGTGATGTGCTCTCACTCAACGGCTTCAAGTTCGGTGTTGACAAGTTCGGTGCCAAGGGCGTCTATTTCTACATCACCCGCGGATTCGGCGGCTTTGGTGGAGGCGGCGGCTTCGGCGGCGGCTTCGGTGGCTTCGGCGGAGGCGGAGGCTTCGGTGGAGGCGGTGGATTTGGCGGCTTCGGCGGCGGTGCTCCCGGTGCCAATGCCGGCGGAAACGCCAATGCAGCTGCAGCAGCCCCTGTACGTCGTTTCAACGGTCGTGACTGGAGCGGTCGTGTATCGGAACTGGGCGATTTCTTCAAGGAGATAGACGTGGATACAGACCCCGAGGAGGTCAAGAAATCCATCCGTGAGTATGATATGGCCATCATGCAGGGCCAGCAGCCCAAGGAGGCCGGCAAACGTCATCCGTCAGGCCCCATAGGCAACGCCAGCCGCAATGCCGACGGCACATATAACCTTGACAGCTACAGCATTGATGATGCCAGCCTCTCAATCCGCGTTCTGGCTCCGTCAACCCACCACACAATGGGTGGACTCAAGGTTGACCTGGACCGCCGCGTACTTGATGCCAACGGCAAACCCATCCCCGGCCTCTATGCCGCAGGTGAGGTAACCGGCGGATTCTTCGGTGGCAACCGCTTAGGTGGCAACGCTCTGACCGAGTGCATGGCATCGGGCCGCATCGCTGCCAAGGGCGTTGAAAAAGACAACAAATGATAGCATTTCCGAACGCTAAGATAAACATTGGACTCAATGTCGTGGCTAAACGCAGTGACGGATACCACGACATTGAGACTGTGTTCTATCCGGTGCTGCTGCAGGATGCGCTGGAGATAAAGCCTATGCGTCCGCTTGATCCGGCGCAGTTGCGTAAGCGTCTTGAGGCAGGCCTTCTGGTTCAGCCTGATGACGTTTTCCTGCCTTACCGTCTTTTCCCTAAGAAGGAGGATGTTCCCTGCTGTTCTCTTGAGATGACGGGCAATGAGTTTCCGTTCAAGGCGGCAGATAACCTTGTGGTAAAGGCTTATCTGTTGCTGCAGCAGGATTTTGACTTGCCGTCGATAGACATAAAACTGCACAAGCATATCCCATCCGGTGCAGGATTGGGCGGTGGCTCATCGGACTGCGCATTCATGATATCACTTCTGAACCGCCGCTTCAATCTGCGCATGCGTGAGAGCATGATGGAACGATATGCCGCTCGTCTGGGTTCAGACTGTGCGTTCTTTATATCCAATACTCCATCGCTGGCAACGGGTAGGGGTGAGATACTGAATCCTATCAGCCTGTCACTCAAGGGTTACACTATTCTGCTGGTCAAGCCCGATGTATCGGTCAGCACTGCCGAGGCATACGCGTCGCTTACTCCAAAACAGCCGGAAATTCCTCTTGCCGATGCAATAAAGCGCCCCGTATCAGAGTGGAAGGATTGCGTATTCAATGATTTTGAGACCACCGTCTTTGCTAAGTATCCGCTTCTGGCAGACATAAAGCAGAAACTCTATTCAATGGGTTCGGTTTATGCCTCAATGTCAGGCTCTGGCTCTACAGTCTATGGCCTGTTCCGTACACCGATAGATAATCCTGCTGACATATTCCCTGATATGTTCACCTGCCAGCGCGAAATGGCTTAGCTATGTCACTTCGTTCCATGATTTTTGTCGCGACTCGGGATAGAAAATAAACTTTCTCTCCTCTCGCTGCTCCAAAAATTGTTGAAAACAGGGGGAAAACCTTCCTCCTGTTTTTGTTTTTGGGGGACTGCATTGATTTACCTTTGTATCGGTTAGAATAAAGAAATGGCAGATTCCAGAAACAGACAGCGCAGTTCACGTGGTTCATCCGACGGCATAGTGCTCAACCACCTCCAGCCGCAGGCTCTTGAGCTTGAGGAGGCGGTGATTGGTGCACTCATGATTGAGCAGGACGCATTCCCCAAGGTGAGTGACATACTCAAGGCCGAATCGTTCTATGACCACCGTCATCAGGTAATCTATGAGGCGGTGGCAAACCTGTCACTGAATCAGCGTCCTATCGATATCCTCACTGTAACCGAACAGCTCAAGAGCAACGGTACCTTAGAGGAGGCAGGGGGTGCGCTTTACGTGACTCAGCTGGCTGGTAAGGTGACGTCGTCGGCACACATCGAGTACCACTCGCGAATTATCGCGCAGAAGGCAATGGCTCGTGAACTGATTACGTTCACCAGTGAGATCCAGACATCGGCTTTTGATGATACAACCGATATCTCCGATCTGCTGGGCGAGGCCGAAAACAAACTGTTCCAGATTGCTCACCGTAATGTCAAGAAGGACTTCGCATCGATTGATGTGGTGCTGCAGGAGTCAGTAAACAGAATCCGTACGGCTGCGTCCCGTGCCGAGGGTATGAGCGGATTGGCTAGCGGGTTCCGTGAACTTGACAATATTACGTCGGGCTGGCAGAAATCGGACCTTATCATTCTGGCTGCGCGCCCTGCAATGGGTAAGACGGCATTCGCGCTGTCAATGGCCAAGAACATCGCAGTCAACAACCAGAAGCCGGTGGCGCTCTTCTCGCTTGAGATGAGTAACGTGCAGCTGGTAAACCGCTTGATTTCAAGCGTCTGCGAGATTCCTGGCAACAAACTTCGTGACGGCCGTCTGGCTCCATATGAGTGGAGTATCCTGGACAGCAAGATCAACGCTCTGCAGAGTGCGCCTATGTTTCTGGACGACACCCCGTCTCTCTCTATCACCGAGTTCCGCACTAAGGCAATCCGTCTTAAGCAGGAGCATAACGTTGAGTTGATAATCATTGATTATCTGCAGCTTATGAATGCCAGTGGAATCAAGTTCGGCAACCGTCAGGAGGAAATCAGTACAATCTCACGTAACCTCAAGGGTATAGCCAAGGAACTGGATATACCTATCATTGCCCTGTCACAGTTGAACCGTGGCGTCGAGGGTCGTGAGGGTTACGAGGGTAAGCGCCCTCAATTGTCTGACCTTCGTGAATCAGGTGCTATCGAGCAGGATGCTGATATCGTATGCTTCATCCATCGCCCGGAGTACTACAAGATCTATGAGGATAACAACCACAATGATCTGCACGGTATTGCTGAGATTATCATTGCAAAACACCGTAACGGTGGTGTCGGTGACGTGCGTCTGTCATTCCGGAGCGATCTGGCTTTATTCGACAACATAGGCTCAGGCGAATCCCCTGCGGGTGGCCGCCGAGGCAGCGTAAAGCGCTCCAAAATGAATGAGGAGCAGCTTCCGCCCGATGACCCGTTGGGTGGCGCTCCGGATGCTGGTGACATCCCATACTGAGCCGTAAAATGAGTCAGCAGATTTGCAGCAATCTGCTGACTTTTTTATACCTTTGCGGGTTGAAAAAGAAATAGGTTTTTTATGAACGTATCATATAAGTGGCTCAAGGAGTATGTTGACTTTGACCTGACGCCCGATGAGGTGGCAGCAGCGCTTACATCAGTAGGTCTCGAGGTTGACGGAGTAGAGGAGGTTCAGTCTGTCAAGGGCGGACTCAAGGATGTCGTGATAGGTGAGGTTCTTACCTGTGTGGAGCACCCCAATTCTGACCATCTGCATGTAACCACTGTCAATCAGGGCAGCGGTGATCCCGTGCAGATTGTCTGCGGCGCACCTAACGTGGCTGCCGGCCAGAAGGTTGTGGTTGCAACAATCGGTGCCAAGATATATGAGGGCGATGAGAGCTTTACCATCAAGCCTTCAAAGCTGCGTGGGGTTGAGTCATTCGGCATGCTCTGCTCTGAGAAGGAGTTGGGTCTGGGTAATGACCACTCCGGTATCATGGTTCTCCCGGCCGATGCCGTTCCCGGTACTCCTGCCGCCGAGTATTTCCATCTGGAGTCTGACTATGTGATTGAGGTGGATATCACTCCCAACCACAGTGACGCCTGCTCACACTGGGGCGTTGCCCGTGATTTCTACGCATGGCTGCTCCAGAACGGATATAAGAGCACATTGCACCGTCCCGACTGCGACGGTTTCAAGGTCGATAACCATGACCTGCAGATAGACATTGACGTTCAGAATACCGAGGCTTGCCCGCGTTATGCAGGTGTAAGCATCAAGGGCGTGACCGTAAAGGAGAGTCCTGATTGGCTTAAGAACAAGCTCTCTACCATCGGCCTTCACCCCATAAACAATATCGTAGATATCACCAACTACATACTTTTTGCATACGGACAGCCGCTGCACAGTTTTGATGCCGATAAGATCAAGGGTGGCAAGGTGGTTGTAAAGACCATGCCCGAAGGTACCCCGTTCGTTACTTTGGACGGTATGGAGCGCAAGCTTTCCGAGCGTGACCTTATGATTTGCAATACCCAGGAGCCCATGTGTATGGGTGGCGTGTTCGGCGGCCTGGATTCAGGTATCTCTGATGGCACCAAGAACGTGTTCCTGGAGAGCGCCTATTTCCATCCCACTTGGATTCGCAAGAGCGCACGCCGTCATCAGCTCAGCACCGATGCATCATTCCGTTTTGAGCGCGGCATAGACCCCAACGGTACACTGTATGCACTTAAGCAGGCTGCAATGCTGGTCAAGGAACTGGCCGGCGGTACAATCTCAATGGAGATAAAGGATGTCAACCCCGCACCTGCTCAGGATTTCAAGGTTGACTTCAACTTTGAGTATGCCGACAGCCTGATTGGCAAGAAACTTGACCGTGAGGTTATGAAGAGCATCGTTGAGAACCTGGGTATAAAGGTTGATGCTTTCAATGCCGATGGCATGAAACTCTCTGTTCCTCCTTTCCGCGTGGATGTTCAGCGTCCCTGCGATGTGGTTGAGGAGATTCTCCGTATTTACGGTTACAATAATGTGGAGTTTGGCAAGTCAGTCCAGTCAAGTCTGACCGTTCAGGGTGAGGTTGACCGTTCGCATAAGCTGCAGGATCTGGTATCGGAACAGCTGGTTGGTTGCGGATTCAATGAGATACTTAACAACTCGCTTACCCGTGCCGCCTATTATGATGGTATGGATTGCTGCCCGTCAGACAAACTGGTTCGTCTTATGAACCCGCTCAGTGCAGATCTTAATGTACTGCGTGAATCACTTCTGTTTGGCGGTCTGGAGAGCCTTTCTCACAATATCCGCCGTCAGAGTGCCGACTTGAGGTTCTTTGAATTCGGCAAGTGCTACTGGTTCGATGCCGCCAAGCGTGAGCAGTTGAATCAGCCTGCTGAGGACGGTAAGGCACAGAATCCTCTGCGCGCATACAGCGAGGGCTACCGTCTGGGTATATGGCTTACCGGTAACCGCGTATCGGGCTCATGGGCTCATGCCGATGAGGAGAATTCGGTTTATGAGCTCAAGGCACATGTTCTGAATGTATTTACTCGCGTGGGTCTGGCTCAGAGTGCCGTTCAGATTGAGGAGTTTCAGAATTCCATATTTAGCACGGGGCTTCGTTATAAACTTCGTTCAGGTAAGACGGTTGCGGAACTGGGTCTTGTTAGCCGCGCAATGCTCAAACTTACCGATGTTGAGCAGGCTGTATGCTTTGCCGAGATTAACTGGGACGAGTTGCTTAAGGCTACCCGCAAGGCCAAGACATCATTCGCCGAGTTGCCCAAGTATCCGGCCGTTCGTCGTGACCTGGCTCTGCTCATAGACAAGAGCGTCAAGTTTGCCGATATAGAGCGTCTGGCTTATCAGACCGAGAGCAAGCTGCTTAAGGAGGTGACCCTGTTTGATGTCTATGAAGGCAAGAACCTGCCTGCCGGCAAGAAGAGCTACGCAGTAAGCTTCCTGCTTCAGGATGAATCACAGACCCTTAACGATGTCCAGATAGACAAGGTGATGAACAAGCTTATCCAGGCTGTCCAAACCAAACTGGATGCACAATTGAGATAATAACAAATAAAAACATACACTATGGGAAGAGCATTTGAATTCAGAAAGGCCCGTAAGCTGAAACGCTGGGGCAACATGGCCAAGACATTTACCCGCATCGGCAAGCAGATTGCCATTGCAGTAAAGGCTGGCGGTCCGGATCCGGACAACAACTCTACACTGCGTGCCATCATAGCTACCGCTAAGCATGAGAACATGCCCAAGGACAACATCGAGCGCGCTATCAAGAACGCAATGGGCAAGGACCAGAAGGACTACAAGGAGATGAACTATGAGGGTTACGGTCCTCATGGAATAGCCATCTACGTAGAGACCCTGACCGATAACACCACCCGTACCGTTGCCAACGTACGTTCCGTGTTCACCAAGTTCGGCGGCACACTGGGAACCAGCGGTAGTCTGGACTTTATTTTCAGTCATAAGTGCCAGTTCACCATCGCCATGAAAGACGGTGTTGATATGGATGACCTGATCCTGGAACTTATCGACCTGGGCATTGAGGAGGAGTACGATATCGATGAGGAGGAGAATGAGGTAACCCTCTATGGCGATCCCAAGTCATACGCTGCCATCCAGAAGTGGTTTGAGGAGAACGGTTATGAGGTTAAGGCTGCCGAGTTCACACGCATCCCCAATGATCTGAAGGATGTTACCCCCGAGCAGCGCGAGACCATAGACAAGATTGTGGAGCGCCTGGATGAGGATGATGACGTGCAGAATGTCTATACCAACATGAAGCCTCTCGAAGAGGAATAATCATCAGAAATCAAAAAAAGTGTGCAGTTGGGGTTTGACCCCAATTGCACACTTTTTTTGTGGTGGAGTTGACATTTATGCGTTTTCTATACAGTAATGGATAAAAATATTTGAAAAATATATACTATTTGGAATAATGTATCGCAAAAATATGTAATTTCGCGGCGATTTTTAAAAACACATACAATCATGAACGAAATGGTAGGTGAATTCGCCGGTTTGATCTGGCGCGCACTTGAAGGTAAGAACGCTCTTACACAGAAAGAAATCAAAAAGGAAACTAAGCTGAAGGACAAAGAGTTCTATCTTGGACTCGGATGGTTGCTCCGTGAAGACAAGATCAACGTCACTGAAGATGATGAAAACTATTACGCTCTGAAGTAATCCTTTTCAAGTTGAATAAAAGAGCCGGGAGTACATGTTGCTTCCGGCTTTTTTGTCTTGTATAAGCCAAGGAGCCGGACTTCACAGCCCGGCTCCTTGATACTTAATAACCCTAAACTTATGAAAATCTTATATGTGCTTTACTTAGCTATTCTGTTGTTGAAGTATTCCATTGATACGCTGTTCATTGCAACCTCGTTCTGAGCGGTAACCAGGATCTCGCTGAACATATCGGTGTAAGCCTCCTTGATGTCCTCGATCTTGGCTGTCTTCTTGTCGTCGCTGTTGTCGGTGCGGCATACGGTCTCGATCTCGGTGAGCATCTTCTGATACATGGGGATGAACTGGAGGGCGTCGGCCTGGCTGAGTTCTGCAACTACGTCGGCTACTGTAGCCTCATTCTCGTTAACACTCTGTGCGTTTGCACTCATTCCGAAAAGCAGTGCTGCAACTGCAGCGAAGAAAATCTTTTTCATAATTCTTATTTTTTTTGTTTTTGTTATCAAGTTTGTTTTGTGAACCCGTTTTCTTGCGGCGTTCGAATATAAGAGTCAAAAAGTGGGTCGAAGTTAAGTTGAGAAGTTAATTATTTATCCTTCGTTAACAAAACTATTAACTAAAATATAAGCTCTAACAATAGGGCTAATAAAAAGAAAATCAGCAATAAATGATGTTTATTGCTGATTTTATGAAGTTGTCAAATTGTCAATTATAAATTAATCTTGCATTTTACTGGTGCGGATTCACGTTGCAGCCGGTTGAGCACTGTTACCACATATATATATTGTGTGGTGCCGTCGCGGTAGGGCAGGTTCAGGAACGAGCGGCGGGTTATAGCCACAATATGTGTGGGGTCATCAATATTCACGTTCTCTCCTTTCTCAAAGCGATACACCACATACTGTGTAGCCTTGTCCATATCTTTTTTGGCCTTGGGGGCGGTCCAGAACAGTACAGGGCCGTCTTTGGTCTCTACCGGCATTAGTTTGCGGACTTTGCCCGGCGTGTTCTTGGGCATATTGTCGCTTACAGGCTGCAGTGCCGGCGTGTTATAGTATTCGTTTGCCAGAATGGTTCTATAGTCACGCGGATTATCTACAACTGATTTGGCCGGCCATTGGCAGCTGCCCTGAAGCCCCGGCATTATGCGCTGCAGGTTCATCTTGTGGCGCAACTGGTGGCTCTCGGGATGGTTGGGGTCCTGGCCTTTTACCGTACGCTCCACATCCTGACCTATATACATGAGACAGCCTCCTGCGTGGTCTGACCACCATTTGGTCAATATGGAGTAGTCTGCTGCCTTGTTGCCTGTGTTCCAATACACTTGCGGTATGCAGTAGTCCATCCAGCCTTTCTCAATCCACAGCAGAACATCGGCATAGAGTCCGCTCCAGTTCTCGAATCCCGAAGACTCGCTGCCATCAGGATATGCTGCAGATTTGTTGCGGTAGATTCCAAACGGCGATATTCCGAACTTTACCCACGGTTTGATTTCCTTTACGGTGTTGTAAAGCTGCTCTATGAACAGGTTGACGTTGTCCCGACGCCAGTCATCTTTTTTCTTGAATCCGCGTGGATCTTTCTTGAAGGATGCGTCATCATTAAATTTAAGGTCACCGTCGGGATAGGGGTAGAAATAGTCATCAATATGGAATCCGTCTATGTCGTAACGGGTTACGATATCGGCTGCAACCTGACATATATAGTCGCGGTTTTCCTGCAGTGCGGGGTTGAAAAGCGCAAGCTTCCCGAACCTTATTATCCGCTCCGGATGTGTCTTGATCTGATGGTTTGGAGCGAACTCGGTGGTCTCGGTGGTCTTGGCGCGGAATGGGTTTATCCATGCGTGAAGTTCCATCTCACGGCTGTGACACTCATCAATCATGAACTGCAGAGGGTCCCACTCCTCATCGGGGGCTTCGCCTTGGAATCCTGTCAGATATGCACTCCACGGTTCCAGGTCGGATTTGTACAGGGCATCGGCCTCAACGCGTACCTGAAACAGTATTGCGTTTATGCCGCATGACTGCAATGTGTCAAGCTGACGTATCAGTTCGGCTTTGAGTTGTGCTGTGGGGATACCCTCAAACTGGTGGTTGACAGCCTGTATCCATGCTCCGCGGAACTCGCGTTTGGGTGCGGCGGCACTGCAAAGCAGAACTACGGCAAAAGTCAGGAGCAGGGAGTAGAGTCTTTTCATTATTTATTGGGCAGGCTGTTGTATTCTTCAAGTGCCTGGGCCAGAAGCTTGAGAGCTTCCTTCAGATCCTCGATATTGAGCACGTATGCCAGACGAACCTGGTCGCGGCCGTACTGGGGATCGGAATAGAAACCTGTACCGGGGGCCATCATGATGGTTTTGCCGTCGCGGCGGAAATCGGTCAGGCACCATTTGCAGAATTTCTCGCAGTCATCAATAGGCAGCTTTGCGGTGGTGTAGAATGCACCCATAGGAATGGGTGAATACACTCCCGGAATCTTGTTCAAGCCATCGATAAGATATTTACGGCGTGTTATGAACTCCTCGTAGGTGTTGGTCATATACTCGCGCGGGGCCGATATTGATGCCTCGGCCACAACCTGACCTATCAGAGGCGGGCACAGACGCGCCTGACAGAACTTCATCACGGCGTTGCGCACTTCCTGGTTCTTTGTGGCGATGGCGCCAATGCGGATTCCGCACTCAGAGTAGCGTTTGGATACTGAATCTATCAGTATGACGTTGTTCTCTATACCTTCCAGATGGCAGGCTGATATATAAGGCGAACCGGTGTAGATGAACTCACGATATACCTCATCGGAGAAAAGATACAGGTCATATTTCTTGACCAGGTCACGCAGCTGTAGCATCTCCTTGCGGGTATAAAGATAGCCCGTGGGGTTGTTTGGGTTGCATATCAGAATGCCTTTGGTGCGCTCGGTGATGAGCTCCTCGAACTTCTCTACAGGTGGCAGTGCGAATCCGTCCTCGATGGTTGACACGATGGGCTTGATTACGGCACCGGCCGAAACCGCGAAAGCCATGTAGTTGGCGTATGCAGGCTCCGGAACTATAATCTCATCACCGGGGTTAAGGCAGGTCATGAACGCAAACAGTACCGCTTCGGAACCTCCGCTTGTAACGATGATGTCATCGGGCTCAAACTTGATCTGATACTGCTCATAATAGTCGCACAGTTTCTTGCGGAGGCTCAAGAATCCCTGTGAGGGGGTGTATTCCAGCACCTTCCGGTCAATCTTCTTGAGTGTGTCAAGACCTATCTGCGGTGTGGGCAGGTCGGGCTGACCGATGTTAAGATGATAAACCTTGATGCCTTCGGCCTCAATTTTCTGTGCAATGCCTGACAGTTTGCGGATAGGCGAACTGGGCATTATCTCAGCGCGGTTGGAGATTTTCATTGTACTGAAGTGTTCTGTTTGCTTTATTTAATGTGCGAAGATACAACAAACCGCGGGCTTAACACCCACGGTTTGCTTATTATTTTATAATAAGGAGTGGATTAATGTATCCTCTTGCCAAGTTTCAGGTTGTCGCCCGATGCATCGACAGTCCAGATCTCAGGCTTGCGTCCGGTACCTCCGTCATGGTGAACCGAGTAGAGCAACTGACCTTCGAATGTCTTGAACAGCATTCCGTGACCGGAGTTGTCGCCTTTGAATGCAACCTCTTCCTGAATCCACGGGCCCTTGATGCTGCCGCTGGTTGACCATGCAATACCGTTGGCGTAGCGGTTCTCACCCCAGCTAGACCAGAGCATGCCCAGACGGCCGGTCTCAGTGCGGAACATCTGCGGACCATCGGTTACCCAACCCGGCATCTTCATGCCGAATGTGGCCTCGCCGATAGAGTTCATCTCTTTAGACCATGCGGCCTCCGATGCGCGGAATATGGTGGTGGGCTCGGCAAGACGGTGTGTCAGGTCCTTAGACAGAGGCATGTATGCCATAGCTCCGTCAATGAGCTGTGTCCACTCATGTACGAATACCATATATACGGTGTCATTCTCCTCGTAAAGTGTACCGTCAATGATATCCCAGTCAACCGGACCAAGGCAGAATGTGGAGTCTTTTACAAGCGGAAGATACGGACCGTCAACTTTGTCGGAGACCAGAAGTTGAGTCTGGTTCAGGGGCACGTTGTAACGGCGCGGAACCTGCTCGATGCAAACGCCATGGTTGTTCCATGTACCGGCATAGTAGAACTTGCCGTTGAACTTATGGATTTCGGCGGCAGCTACAAAATTGCCCTGCATCCAGGTACCTGACAAGTCGATTACGCTGTACGGGCCGGTCCACATCTCCAGGTCGGTGCTCTTGTAGAGAGAACCGCCGGTACCGGTGAGCCAGTAGGTCTTGGTCTCGGGATCCGGATATATGAACGGGTCACTCATGGAGAGCTCCTTAAGAGACACGGTGCGTACCTGAGGTGCCGGACGCTGCATGCCCTGCGGCGGGCGCTGCATGTTCATTGGCGGACGCTGAGCCTGTCCCTGCGGGCGTGGGCGTGCTGTAGCGCCGGCGGGAGGAATCATGCCGCCAAAGTTTCTTTGCCCGGGGTTGGCAGGAGGTGCTTGCTCGCCGCGAGGTACGTTGGGAATAATGGTTTTGCTGCCGGAGCATGCCTGGCAGTCATCACAGCAACTGCATCCGGTGCAATTGCATTCATTGCAATCCTCACCTGAACAGCAGTTGTTTCCGCTCTTGCATGAAACAGCCAGCATGGTGCTGATTGCCAGAACCAATGATAGTCTGATGGTTTTCATATTTATTTGTGTTGGTTTAGGCTCTTAATCGAAATACAAATATCACAATAATTTTCGTAGAATCTGAACAAATCAAAAAAATAGTTATATTTGCGTCACTAATTTGTATAAGGACACTTAATAAACAAGCATTATGAAAAAAGTATTATCTATTCTTCTTGCTGCAACTCTTGTATTCTCTGTTGCAGGATGTTCTTCATGGTCAAAGACAGCTAACGGTGGTCTTATAGGTGGCGGCGCTGGTGCTGCTATCGGTGCCGGAATCGGCGTTCTTCTGGGCGGCGATGCAGAGAGTGCAGCCATCGGCGCAGCTATCGGTGCCGGCGTAGGCGGCGGTGCAGGTGCTATCATCGGCAACCGTATGGACAAGAAAGCAGAGGAGCTTGCAGCTCTTGAGGATGCCAAAGTTGAAACCATTACTGACGTTAACGGTCTTGAGGGTATCAAGGTTACATTTGACAGCGGTATCCTGTTCGGCTTCAACAGCTCAAAACTGAGCGACGAGTCAAAGGAGACCCTGACCAAGTTTGCCGAGACAATGAAGGATATGGAGATGACCGACATCACGGTTTATGGCCATACAGACAACATTGGTACAGAGCAGGCTAACGAGAAGGTTTCAGCCAAGCGTGCTGAGGCTGTTGCCGATTTCCTCAAGAAGTGCGGTATGAGCAAGGATCGTCTCATCACCAAGGGTATGTCATTCACAATGCCGGTTGCCAGCAACGATACCGAGGAGGGTCGCGCTCAGAACCGTCGTGTGGAGATTTACATCACCGCCAACGAGCAGATGATCAAGGAGGCTGTTGAAGCCAACTGATTCTTTCGGACTGAAAGTTAAGAAATGCAGGGTGATTTTCACTCTGCATTTTTTTTATTTCGTGCTGGCATGCTTGCCTGTTTTTTTCTTATTTTTGCATTCAAGGACATGGTATTTGTCCGGATTGTTTGACGTTTTCAATTATTCAATAGTATTATGCTTAAGAGATTATTCATTGCTATGGCCCTTGTGGCTACAGTCGCATGCGGCTCGCAGAGTGGTGTTTCTACAAAGAAACAGAAACCGGACAAGAATTTCTACATCTACCTGGCTTTTGGCCAGTCCAATATGGAAGGTAACGCCCGCATTGAGGACCAGGACCGTGAAGGCATCAGTGACCGTTGGCAGATGATGGCTGCCGTTGATTTTCCTAAGATGGAGCGTAAGAAGTTCGAGTGGTACACGGCTGTCCCGCCATTGTGCCGTGAGAGCAACGGTCTTACCCCGGTTGACTATTTTGGCCGTACTATGGTTGAAAACCTGCCGGAGAAAGTCCGTGTAGGTGTAATATGCGTTGCCGTGGGCGGTTGCAAGATTGAGGCTTTCATGAAAGACCGGGCGCAGGAGTATGGCGATAATGCCGCCGCATGGATGAAGAACTGGATTGCCCCTTATGACAACAACTGCTATCAGCGTCTGTTGGAGTGTGCCAAAGAGGCTCAGAAGGTGGGTGTCATCAAGGGATTCCTGATGCATCAGGGTGAATCAAACATCAATGAGGAAGACTGGCCGGAAAAGGTTAAGTATGTATATGAGACTCTGATTGAGGATCTGGGCCTGAATGCAAAGGATGTTCCCCTGCTGGCCGGCGAGGTTGTCAATGCCGATGTGCAGGGCCGCAGTGCGTCAATGAATGAAATCATTGCAAAACTGCCGGAAACTCTGCCTAACTCATATGTAATATCATCGGCCGGAGCTACTACTGGGTTTGACCATCTTCATTTTGATGCAGCCGGTTACCGCGAAATGGGCCGCCGTTATGCAAACCAGATGCTCAAACTTATGGGCATCACTCCCAAAGAATGATAGGTTTTGACCTTTAAGAATGTAATCTTGCAGGTCTGTCCGTTGTACATGGCGACATGCCTGCAAGATTATTTATCTGATAATCAACAATCTGTAAAAACCATTCAATGCTTTAACGTTGTTTTATTCGAATTTAAACATTTTAATATACAACATAAGAAAAAAGTACCGACCTTTGCGGTCGAAAACAAAGGATAATTCTCATAAGCATTAATTGGTTAGTAATTAGGTTAGTAATTAGGTTTGGGCCCGAGAATTTGTGAAAATTGCAAGGCTCACTCCAAAGGAAAAAGGTTCCTGCGGAGGAAATTGAAAAAATTGAGTTCACGCGAGTGAATTCATTTTTTTTTATGGCACCTCTGCTCACTTTGAAAGTAAGGCGGCGATGGAATCGCGGTATGATCTTGAGACAGGGATTGGATTGATTCCCTCCTGGTCCAGGATGACGTACAGATTGTCGCGGTCGTTGTTAAAGAACTTGACTTTTGCTATGTTGATGAGGTATGAGCGGTGGCAGCGTGTAATCTGCCCCTCAAGGTCATCTTCAATATTCTTGGCTGTGGTGCGTATCATTGAGTTTTTGACCACTCCGTCCTGCTCATAGAATACCTTAACGTAATTATCTTCTGATACGGCATACAGGATATCCATGATACGGAGTGAAAGTTTTATCTTTCCGTTGTTGTCATGTATGGAGACCATCATGGTGCCCTTAGCGGATGGTTTTTTGTTGCCCGACTGCAGTTTGAGTCCATGGGCATAGCCGAAAAGATAAGCTATTATATAAGGTATGAGCAGTATCAGGAATATGCAGAACAGTGCTCTGGGGAACAGTTCCTCCAGGGTAGTCCCATCCTGCTTGACAAGCAGGGTTATTGAGATGTAAATGACAGATACCATCAGTACTTCTGCAAGTGAGAACAGTATAAGCCCCCATACGCCTACTCCGTGCTTGCGGTTGATTTCCATGAGCAGCACCTTGCTTGCCAGAAGGAACAGTACAGAGAATGCATACATTGTACCTGTGCCGAGCATCATGTAACTGCTTCTTAATGTAAACCAGTAGGTGGATGAAAACGGCGAATAGAGTTGCAGGAATAGTATGGAAAAGGCCACAATGAACAGTCTATGAATTCCCATTCAATATCTATGAAATCACCGAAAGAGCTGTTTGGAGTATGGCTTGTACGTTCCACCTCAGTCACATAGTCGTAGTGCGAGAGTTCAAACAGACTCTGATGCATGGAGAAGAAACTTTCCATCTGAGCCTTCATGTTCTCTCCTATGAAAGTTATCCTGGTCCTTTTGCCGTTGCTCACATAATTGGGGAAATGGCATATCTGCGATGCCACCGTAGCAAACGAACCGGCTATGGGTGACTGGCCTGTGATAACCAGATGCAGATACTCATCACCCTCAGGAACGGGAATGAAATCAGTATCCACCAGCAGCTGCTCGGCAACGTAGTCACTGGTACCTATGATCTCAGTATGCAGCCTTGTTTTTGCCGCTGAGGGCAGATAATGGAATATGTCCTGGGTTGTCTGTTCATCCAGAGTGACATAACATGAAATATCTGATGCGGCATTCCTGCAGATATACGTCAACAGTTCCATGGACTTGACGTTAACGGCATCGTGCCCCTTTTCTCCGTCTTCGCCTATCAGATATATGGCCGATGCAAACTGCACCCGGGCACTGCGCAGGTTATCCTCATTGTCGCGTTCGCCTCGGTACCAGGTTATCCTGTTACACCCCCCGGGTCGTCAAGCATCGTTTCCACCCGCTCCCTGAGGGCCTCTATGTCACTGCCGCTCATTATCACAATATCCTTTCCCTTGTAAACATCATTATGCAGCAACTGTTTCAACATATCGGGCAACATACGCCCGCCGCCAAGTATCAGGACATGACTTTTGAACGGGTAACGTCTTTCACCCTTGCGATAGGCCTCCGATATGTTTGAAAACACATTTGAGAATACCGATATCATCAGAGCCGACAGAATCAGTATTCCGCTCAGAGTGACAATCAGGCTGAATATATCATTTGCCTTGTGGTCAATGGGGAAATTTCCGGGATCCAGATACAGCGTGAGTATATCGGTCCAGTCCAAACCCCATATCCTGCCTATCAGGCAGAATACTATGAACAACGCCAGGACTATGCCTGTCAGCCAGGCCAGTTGCTTTCCTTCTCCCTCAGAGAGAATACGGTCAATTCTTTTTCGAAACATATTCTTTGTAACAATCCAAAATCAGGTTATTTGTCTCCTTGATATCCACTTTTTCGTATTCCAGTTCTTTCTTCAACCCTGATATCATATTCAGCATCTTTGAACGGTATGCTGCCACAAACGGATCTTCAGGGTTGATATCATTCAAACGTGAATAAACTTCGCACAATATCTCACAACTATATAGAAATAATTCTCCCATCAATTCCTTACAGACACCTTTTTCTTTTCTATCCAGATGAGTGGTTGCCTCAAAAAGCAAGGAATAATACACGAGTAATTTTTGAAGTGTTGACGGGTTGCTCAGATAATCAGAGAATCTGTTACTGAACAGAACTATTGTATCCAAATATCGTATCAGTTCCTCTAGAAGACGTTGGTACCGTTTTTCTTTTGCAAATATCATAAAAGCCGAAATAATGATCATGCTAGATTTGAGTTGTGTATTTAAACTCTCATAGTCCTGCCCCATCGAATCTGCCAGGGCATAGTATTCCCGGATAAGACGTTCAAGTGCCTGATCCGCCTTTTTCCTGTTTGAGAACAGACCTCTGTCCGATGCCTGTGCTGCCAATGGATGTAACGCGACAAACCGCTCTTTTGGGGTGGCGGCTCCCAATGAAACTATTTCATCAGCAAGAGCCTGGGCCTTTTCTTTTTTACCCTTTTTGAGGTAAGCCGTTGTTAATAGCCCTGATAAGGCAGATATTAACCGCCTGGCATCAGGTTGTCCAAGTGCCATGGCTCGCCTTGCGAGATCCAATGACCACTCCAGATTGGGAATCGTTTCTTTTATACATAAAATGCCTGCTGCTGTAAATGCATCATCAGCCGACAGCTTGTCTGTTTCAATATCGTCCAGCCACTCTGCCATACGCTTTTTCAGTGATACTTGCTCTTGTGAATTCTGCTCCAAAGACGTAGTTATCTGCATCATTAACTGCAACCTTTCAGACGGTTCCAGAGCCAGACAGTATTCTTTGAATGCATCCCCTTCAAAATAATCCTCACGCATAAGTTGTCTCAACTGCGGTTCCTGGTATCGCTTTTGGTCTGCAATCATAATACTATGCAGATAATCGTCAAGCATATAGTGCGTGAAATGTGACGGTTCACCACCCTTCAGGGCATAGTAAAGACCCATAGTTTCACGCAGCGAATCTTTGGGATCAAGAGTAATGATATAGTCTGACAGATCCAGTTGTATATCCTGTAGTCCTTCGTCTTCCCATCCTATATACCTGGAACGCCAGAGATGTTGCCCGGGATCTTCATAAAAGAAATCCTGAAGAAAGTTCATAACCCTGTAGAACTGTACCTCATCCCATTCTTCATCCACAAAATGGGCTATATCCTGTTCCCTCAGTCCTGAAGGAGCGGCACATAATGTCGCAATGCCGTATCTCCAGTAGTCTCCAAGCCCAAGGTTATGGGTTATGCTGTCCAGCATAAACATCGTAAGGTCATATGGGTCATCGGGCATCTTTTCCCAGATATCCTCAAGATAGCCGTTGATGGCATCAATCTGGCTTCCCTCCTTTTGTCGGATAGTTGCAAAATCCTCCTGGGTCAGTGATTCGAACAGGCGGAACATATTATGCACCTTGACAGGCGCAAGTATCTCGTCGTTCTTTGCGGTATCCAGCATCTGCTGCCTTATTTTGGCAGGCAGTTCCAGAAAATATGTCTTTTCATATGAGGAAATGAGTTCTTCGGTATCAGTTTCGTCCAGCAGAATCACCTCTCTTGGAGACAGATGGGTGTTGATTTCAAGGAACTTTTTGCGTGCTTCGCTTTCATCCTGAAGATTGATCTGGATATTGACATCATCCTTGACTCTCTGAAGCCAGTACATATAAAGATCCCTTGGAGATGTCATCTCAAGAGTCTCGACCTCATCCATATAGATGTAGATGTATCTGTGCTGCTCACGGACCTGGGTTACCACTGACTCAAACAGAGAGTAGAGGTCATATTCGGACATCCTGTAAAGAAGTTGGTCGTCATCAGGCAGGTCCTGTTTTCCTATGAAAGCAGCCAGTTCGTAAATCCATCGGGCCATGACAGGTCTCATTGACCGGCTGTATTCTGAAAGCCCGAATACAGCCAGCAGCCTGATGACATCCTCATCACCGCCCCGATTGCTGTACGCCTGAGCCATCTGTGTACTGGCTCCAAGACCTGGAGTATACCATATTATCTTATCCGAACTGTTGTCATCTTTAGCCCCATGCGCAAGTGCAAGACCATATTCCACTGATCCGGTCAGGAGTCTCAACAAGGTGGATTCTTCAAGTTCCTTCTCCTTTTTCCACCAGGTATCGGTTCCTTCGGTTTCCCGGCGGGCGGTTTCCAATTCTATCTGCAGTGCCAGTTGCTCAGTGACATGTTTCTCGAATTCATCTGATCTGAAATGACCGTCTTCCCAGTCCAGATGGTATGATGTGCAGCGGTCATCCTCGCCTGCGCGGTGACTGAAAAGATCAGTAACACGCGCCTTGAGGTCGGCAAGTTTCTTCTTCATAGCAGGATCGGTATCACAGAACAAAGAACGCAAATCCTCGGGGATTCCATTGTAGGATGTATCGTCACGAAGGTAAAAGAGTACATGCGATGAGTCAAAATTGCCTTGCGACAGAGCGCCGTAAACTATCTCCATCTCGGTAACCGAACAGCCGGCAGTATGGGCCAGAAGCTGCCTGTCATCATCGGACAGTCCGCCCAGAAACTCCCGCCAGCGTTCCACCGGCGGAATCCAGCCGTACCGTTCACCCAACAGGCCTATAAAGAAAGGCCTTGCGCTGTCAATACAGGATGTACATACTGAGAGGACCTTGCGTTCACTCTCTTCCTCGGTCATGTCAGAGGTATTTACTCCAAGCCTGAGGTCTATGGCCTGAAGTTCCACGCGCTTGTCGCGAAAACGTCTGTTCAACGCAGGTATGACATGAAACTTGATGATATCCCTTTCGAAGTCCATGTCCTTGAAAGTGGATGAAAGGAAAATGTTGTACCTGCGCCAACCGGCAGTGTCAGAACCACTCATATCCGTTATCGTTAAAAAACGTTGTCATTCAATTCTTAGAAGTCCGTCAACCGCATCGTCTATGTAGTTGAATGCTTCTTGTAACAGTTCAGTAGAAAAAAAGCCCTCAATGGTATAGTCTTCATCAGTCTCTATGGCAAAGACTATATCTCCGTATATGGGATAACCAGCACCATAGAGCAGGGTGGCAGGCATGTTATCTTCCAGATCACTGTTGTTATTACCGTTGCGGTCAACCATAAAGACCAGATGGCGTCCGTCCAGATTCAGTTTCTTGGTGATTGCGTTCAGAGGTTTTGTATAACGTACAATTTCCACTCTCCTGGCTCCAATCTTTGAAGCAATCAGCGATTCCAATTCATCCCATTCAGTTATGTCGGTTTTCAAGATTTTTACGAGTCCGCTTGTTTTTACAATAAGAAATGACGAGAGATCGCCTTCATTATCTTCATTGTTTACCTCTTCTTCGGCCTCCTCGGCAACTTCTTGCTCATCTTCTTCAGATTCCCTGCAAAATTCAGGAAGCGGCAGATGGGCGTAATCCACTATCGCTTTGAACAGATTCTTCTCTTCCTCAGTCAAATCATCCTGAAGTATTATATCCGCAAAGAAATCCGATACCATCTGTTTGCTCTCTTCATCAAATGATGCTATACGGTACATTGCCGTGTTTACATCCATATCATTAATGCCGTTGACAATGCGTTCAATTTCATCGTCAGAAATATCTTTAATCCTACGAAGCAAACTCAATATAACAGATGCCTCCTTTTCGCTGGCCAAACCATCAGCTTCACCGAGTTCGCAACCCATTTTGACGATAGCCACAAAATCCAAAAACAGATTCTCGTTCATAATTCAGTAAAAAAGGTTAGTTGGTTAAATATTTTTAGTTATACATAAGCGTCCCATCGGCCGTCATCGTCCTCATAGTCATCATATAGCCAATATTTTTCTATTTCATTTTTGTATTCATCAAGAAGTCCGTCATGATAAGCCTGGATTACCTTTTCTCTTACACTATCCTCACCGCGCCTGAGAGCCGACAAACGCAACTTGGCTGCTTTCTTAAAACTGTTTTTAAGGGGATTGTCAGTTTCCAGTATATCAGCCATAAGAGCACAACTTGAGGAGTTCCCCATATACACACCCCTCCACAGATAATCTATGCCCTTGTCTGTATCCTGCGAGAATCCCATATAACCATAGTAATAATTCTGTCCCAGGATATATGCACAGGTGCTTTCACCTAGCGCCATGCCTCTCTCCAGATTATATCTTGTTGTTAGATAAGTGCCTTTTCCAAGCTTTCCATATCTCTTTAGTTCCTCTTCCGAGTAGTTATAATCTATCATGTAGCAGAAACTGTCGCCTTTTTTCATGCCCAGTTTCATCCACTTTATCTTTTCATCTATATTTCCTCTCTCTTTATACAGTACAGCTAAATCGCCATAACATCTTATGCTTCCCTTCTCAATACCTGTTTTGTAAACTTGTTCTGCCTTAGGATTGTCCATAACCCAGTAAGCATCACCAAGAACCGAATACCATTCAGGGCTGATGTCTGTACCTGATCTTATCTTTCCCTCTATTTCCCTGGCAACCACATCAGGTTCTTCATCAGCAAGATATATGCCATATAGACGGTGACGGGCGTATTTGATGGCAGCCAATTCGCTTCCCATTTCAATGGCTTTCTCCAAAAGACGCGTCGCCTCGTCATAGTCAACACGATCCTCTTTCGTATCTCCCAGAAAGTACATTACAGAAAGCATGGCTACAGCATCCGCAATGCCAGCGGCAGCTGCTTCCCGCAGCAGTTTTTCGGCCTTTCTCATAGACTCTTCACCATTGCCCTCAATACAATAATACCACCGTCCCAATACATATTTTGCGCAAGGTTCATCGGATTCTTTCAGCAACTTGATGTCCTCATGCCTGAATCGGCCTATCCGGCTTGTATTAAGGTAATAACGGTAGAATTCAGGAGTGTTTTCCGGTTGGACTACAGCCTCAAGCCATACATAGAGTTCAAAATTTGTGTAATCCTTTCCATCTTTATCCAGTTGAACATGGCCGGCACCATATTCTGCTGAAAGGTAATGCTCGTTTTTACCATAAGAAATCACCAATCCGTCTTCTCTTACCTCGACAATTTTGATGGGGGCAAAAACGTCACCTGGATTACGGTATGTCCATGACTGACCGGCCAGCATTTTATCCCGATTTATTCGGGTCTCTTCAGAGTGCCAGGTGGTGTTGCCTGGGTCAGCAGGACTATAATTGACGCTGACAATAAAATGAGTCCATTCCTTCATACCATCATAATTTGTTGGGAGATGGGCAAATATAACAATAAATAATCAAAAGCCAAGTATTTGCCTGATAAGCGGAACTACTGCTGTTTTGAGTGATTTCGTGAAAATAAACCAGCTTCATTACTTGCCGGCCTTGAGACCCTTGATTACGGCGTTGGTGAATCCGGCCTCCTCCATTGCGTTAAGGCCCTTGATGGTGATTCCGCCGGGAGTGGTTACCTTGTCAACCTCCTGCTCGGGATGTGATCCGTGAGCCAGAAGCAGTTCAACAAAAGGTATTTCATCCATCTTCACTCACAAAATAAGGCGTCCGAACGGGCGCCTTATTTTGATAATAGCGATGCGATGGTGTCGCGGTAGGAGCGGCTTACGGGTATGGGATTGATACCCTCCTGGTCAAGGATCACGTACAGGTTGTCGCGATCGTTGTTGAAGAACTTGACCTTCGCTATGTTGATAAGGTATGAACGGTGGCAGCGTGTAATCAGGCCCTCCAGATCATCCTCAATATTCTTGGCGGTAGTTCGTATCATTGAGTTGTGCACCACTCCGTCCTGCTCGTAGAATATCTTCACATAGTTGTCCTCAGAAACAGCATAGAGAATATCCATAATCCTGAGCGACAGTTTGATATTGCCTTTGTTGTCATGGATTGATACCACAAGAGCCCCGTCTGGTCTCGACGGGCTGCTTCCCGACTGAAATTTGAGCCCGTGTGCGTAACCCCACAAGTATGCTATTATATAAGGAATAAGCAGAATAAGGAATATGCAGAGCAATGCCCGGGGGAACAGTTCAAGGAAAGAAGTACTGTCCTGCCTTACAAGCATCGTAATAGCCATGTAGATAATTGAGACAATAAGGACCTCGGCCAGCGAGAAAAGGATCAGTCCGCCGACACTCACGCCTATCCTGCGGTTCAAATCCATTAGCAGCACCTTACTGGACAGAAGGAACAGCACAGAGAATGCGTACATGGTTATTGTTCCAATAAATTTGTAATTCTCCTTGAATGAGAACCAGTAGGTCGATGAGAACGGCGAGTAAAGATGAAGGAACAGGATTGAGAACACAACAATGAACAATACCGTCTGGAAAAGAAATTTCCGGGTAAACATATAATCGGGCAGTTTGTTCATTATCGTGTTTTTTTTGTTCCGCGAAGATACGTTTTTTTATCATACTGCCAAAATTCGGGGCGTGGGGTGAATTGCCGGAGGCGGAATGGCGGCAATTCACCACATCGGGAGTGCAGAATACCCCAAATAATGTGTTTTATTATATTGTAAGTGTATATAGGGATACCTTTGCGCCCGGAATAAAAACACATATTATGGCAAGACTTATTTACAGAACTCCTGATTGTGACATGAACGCCACGAGCGTCATCAAAATGTATGAAGACAGTTTCCGCCGCCATTGGGACAATGAGGCCCTGGCCGATTTCCGCGGAGAGAGAATAACATATGCCGAGTTGGCAAAGCGCGTGGCACGCGTACATATTATACTCGAGAATGCCGGCATCAAACCCGGTGACAAAGTGGCTCTCTGCGGCAAGAACTGCCTGGCATGGGGCGTAGCATTCTTCGGAGTATATACATACGGCGCAATTCCCGTACCTATTCTGAATGATTTCAAGCCTGCAAACATACACACCCTGGTAAACCATTCCGAGGCAAAGCTGCTTATGGTGGGCGATGTGGTACTGACAGGTATGGTTGCCGCGGAGATGCCGGACATACTGGGCATAATACTTCTGAACGACATGTCACTTCAGTTCAGCCGTTCCGACGAACTGACTAAGGCTATGGAAACTCTCGATGAGTGCTTTGACAGGAAATATCCCAAGGGATTCACAAGGGATGACATAAAGTATCAGGCTGAGAAAGATACCAATGACCTGGCTGTCCTGAACTATACATCGGGTACCACAAGTGACCCCAAGGGCGTAATGGTTCCTTATCGCGCCATGCTGGTGAACCTTAAGTTCGCATGCGGCGTGCTTCCGCTTACCAATGGTGAGACGGTGGTTTCAATACTTCCCATGGCCCACATGTTCGGTCTGGCATTCCAGCTTATGTTCGAGCTGCTGCTGGGAGCAAGCATCTGCTATTTAGGCAAGATGCCTTCACCCAAGATACTGTTCGATGCATTTGCCGAAGAGAAGCCAAAACTTATCATTACTGTACCTCTGGTAATAGAGAAGGTTATCAAGCAGAAGATACAGCCGGTAATGGAGAAGCCCCTCATGAAGGTCCTGATGGCCATTCCGGGCGTGAACCGTCTGATAGGTGGCAAGATACGTTCCAAGATCATAGATGCATTCGGCGGTGAAATGGACTGCCTCATTGTAGGCGGCGCTGCCCTGAATGCCGATGTGGAGAAGATACTGCGCAAGCTCAAGTTCCCCTATACCGTGGGTTACGGCAGCACCGAGTGCGCTCCGCTTATCTCATACGTTGACTGGGAGAAGTACAAGGCCGGTTCATGCGGCATTGCGGTTCCCGGCTGCCCGGTAGAGGTGTTCAGCGATGCTCCCGGCAATGTGGGCGAGCTTCTGGTCAAGGGTGACAACGTGATGCTGGGTTACTACAAGAACCCCAATGCCACCCGTGACGTGATAGATCCCGAGGGCTGGTTCCACACCGGTGATATGGGTACAATAGACAAGCAGGGTTACATCTACATCAAGGGCCGCTGCAAGAACATGATACTTGGTCCTTCGGGTCAGAACATCTATCCTGAAGAGATAGAAGACCTGTATATGAACCAGCAGCTGGTATCGGAGGTCCTGATTGTGGAGCGTGAACGTAAGCTTGTGGCTCTGGTACTTCCTGACTACGATGCAGGCAAGGCTGCCGGTCTCAATGAGCAGCAGGTTCTGGCCCAGCTTGAGGAGGACCGCAAGAAGATCAACACCATGCTACCCGGTTACTCTCAGGTATCCAAGCTGGAAATCCGCACGGAGCCCTTCGAACGCACTCCCAAGCGCAGCATACGCCGCTTCCTTTACAAGTAAATTTTTCCTCAATAAAATACTGAAGACAGAGGCTGACCTGTGACAGGCCGGCCTCTGTCGCCTTTATTTTTTACCTGTTGAAAACTTGTCTGTGAAAAAGCCCGTGAAGTTTTCAACAGCCCGTATCAAGTGAATGTTTTTATAATATCTTTGTCCGCGTCATTGGTTTCCCAAGGGAGCGGCTCCCCTGGGGAATAATCTGGAATCCGGTGCAAGTCCGGGACAGTACCTGCTGCTGTAAATCCCACATTATAAGTCCGATGCACTCTATGCCACTGGCCTTGCGGGGCTGGGAAGGCGCATGGGACGGGATGAGTCAGAAGACCTGCCAATGACAATTGTTTTCTGCACCTTGCAGGACTACAGGGACGGGATTACATTTATTGATTATGGAGACATATATAGTGAAACGTGATGGCAAACACGAGGTGTTTACCATCGACAAGATCAAGGCTGCTATTGCAAAGTCATTCCTGGCATCGGGGTCGTTTGCCACGGAAGAGGTCATGACCGGAATTCTGAGCCATCTGTACATTCAGAGCGGCATCAGTGTGGAAGAAATCCAGAACCAGGTTGAGGTTGCCCTTATGGCCGAGGGCTATTATCAGGTTGCCAAGACGTACATGCTGTACCGCAACCGTCACGCCGAGGACCGCGAGACCAAGTCCAAGCTGGAATTCCTTATGGGTTATTGTCAGGCTGCGAACGCTGCCGAGGGCAGTAAGTTCGATGCCAATGCCAATGTCGAGAACAAGAACATCGCAACCCTTATCGGTGAGTTGCCTAAAAAGGGCTTTATCCGTCTTAACCGCCGTCTGCTGTGCGACCGCATACGCCAGATGTTCGGCAAGGAGGTGGCCGACCAGTACATGAGCCTGCTGCACCAGCACTTCATCTACAAGAATGATGAGACAAACCTGGCCAACTATTGCGCCAGCATAACCATGTACCCGTGGCTTCTGGGCGGCACCAAGTCAATAGGCGGTAATGCCACACAGCCTACAAACCTCAAGGCATTCTGCGGCGGTTTCATCAACATGGTGTTCATGGTATCATCCATGCTGTCAGGTGCTTGCGCTACCCCGGAGTTCCTTATGTACATGAACTACTTCATTGAGAAGGAGTACGGCGAGGATTACTACAAGCGTGCCGATGAGGTGGTTGACCTGAGCCTTAAGAAACGCACTATAGACAAGGTGATTACGGACTGCTTCCAGCAGGTGGTTTATTCAATCAACCAGCCTACCGGAGCACGTAACTTCCAGTCAGTGTTCTGGAACATCAGCTATTATGACCGCTACTACTTTGAGTCACTGTTCGGTGAGTTCCGCTTCCCGGACGGCGAGAAGCCTCATTGGGAGTCACTCAGCTGGTTGCAGAAGCGTTTCATGAAGTGGTTCAATCAGGAGCGTCTGCACTGCGTGCTTACATTCCCCGTGGAGACCATGGCCCTGCTCACCGAGAACGGTGACGTTAAGGATAAGGAGTACGGTGACTTTACCGCCGAGATGTATGCCGAGGGCCACTCATTCTTTACCTATGTAAGTGACAATGCCGATTCGCTGTCAAGCTGCTGCCGTCTAAGGAACCAGATTACCGATAACGGATTCTCCTACACACTTGGTGCAGGTGGCGTGAGCACAGGTTCCAAGAGCGTGCTTACCATCAACCTGAACCGTTGCGTACAGTATGCATCACGCATGGGCATACCGTATCAGAAGTACATTGAGGAGGTGGTTGACCTTATGCACAAGGTTCAGCTGGCATACAATGAGAATCTTAAGGAGCTGCAGAACAAGGGTATGCTTCCGCTCTTTGACTCCGGTTACATCAACATCGGCCGCCAGTACCTTACTATCGGCGTAAACGGTTTGGTGGAGAGTGCTGAGTTCTTGGGTATCGAGATCAGCGACAATCCGCGTTACACTGAGTATGTGCAGACCGTTCTGGGTATCATTGAGAAACTGAACAAGCAGTATCGCAGCAAGGGCGTTATGTTCAACTGTGAGATGATTCCGGCCGAAAACGTGGGTGTTAAGAACGCCAAGTGGGACAAGGAGGACGGTTATGTGGTACCGCGTGACTGCTATAACAGCTACTTCTATAAGGTTGAGGACAATACCCTGAACGTGATTGACCGCTTCCGTCTGCATGGTGTCAAGTACATTGAACATCTGACCGGCGGATCGGCACTGCACTGCAATCTGGAGGAACATCTGTCCAAGGCACAGTACCGCCAGCTGTTGCGCGTGGCCGCACAGGAGGGTTGCAACTACTTTACGTTCAACATTCCCAACACCATCTGCAACGAATGCGGTACCATCGACAAGCGCTATCTTAAAGAGTGCCCGCACTGCCACTCTACCAATGTGGATTACCTGACACGTATCATCGGATACATGAAGCGCGTGAGCAACTTCTCGGCTGCCCGTCAGGTTGAGGCCGCCAAGCGTTATTACGCTACGCTTTAAATGAAGATAGCATCATACGATATTGTCTTTCAGGACGTTCCGGGAGAGGTTACGCTTTCGCTTAACCTCTCCCAGTGTCCTAACCGTTGTCCTGGCTGTCATAGTCCGCAGCTGCAGGATGACATAGGGTACCCGCTTGATGACAATATGCTGGACGGTTTGCTGGAGAGGTATGGCCGTGACGTGACCTGCGTGTGCTTCATGGGCGGTGACCGCGAACCTGAGGAGGTGATGCGTCTGGCCGGTCGTGTACATTCGACAGGACTCAAGACCGCGTGGTACTCCGGTCGTCAGCAACTGCCTGATTGTTTCAATGCTGAATCATTTGACTTTGTAAAGGTTGGACCTTACGTTGAGAGTCTTGGTCCTCTTCCCAGTCCTGATACAAACCAACGCATGTTCAGGATTGAAAACGGTAAAATGACGGATATTACCGGGAGTTTCTGGAAAAAATAATTTGACATATGAATAGTTCCTTCGTATAAGGTATGAACGGTGTATGGAAAATAATCCCTGTACGCTGTCTTTGATTTGTTTTTAAGAATTATTCATAGAGACATAGAGCGGGCTCTCCCTTTGTGTCCTAAATATGCAGACATGAATTTGAAGCGGTTTTGGTTGACGGTAACTATGATGACGGCCTTTACGGCAGCTATGGCGCAGGACTGGAGCAGTCCTGAGATTGAGTCTATGTTGCGTACATACGTCAAGCAGGTTTTTCAGGTAAACGGAAAAGTGTTCGGTGTTGATGATTATGAACCGGATCCGTATCCGTTGCAGGGTGCCAATGTACTTGTAAGATGCATGGGCGATACAACATCTTTCGACGGTTCCATGGTTGATGAAGATGGCAGTTTCTGGACATACATGTCGCGCAGGGATCGTCTTAAGGATACACGTCTGCGCATAAGGATTACATATATCGGAATGCAGACTCTTGATACCATCATTGATACTCCCATGAAACGCGAGAGCGGAATACACACCTATATAGTACAGTTGGATTCGGTGGTTCTTCACAGCAATCCCCTTACAGCCGAGGAGGTGGAGATTGTAGCTGAACTGCAGCGTATGTACCAGCGCGGAGATACCGTTATTTTCAATGCCGATGCGTATGAGATGCCTACCGGCAGCGTATTGCTGGACCTGGTACGTCGTATGCCCGGACTCAAGTACATGGACGGCAAGATGACCTATCTGGGGCGTGACATAAATGAGATACGCCTTAACGGCGACCAGTTCTTTAAGCGTGACATGAGCATTGCCCTGAACAACATGCCTACCGACAAACTCAAGAGCCTCAAGGTCTATGAAGTGCCCGATGATACTCTGAACCGCATGAGCGACAACCATCTGGTTATGGATATGCAGACCAAAGAGCCTATGGACCGTACTGTTTTTGCCAGTGTGGAACTGGGTACCACAGAGAATTTTGACAAGTACAGGGTATCGGTGGATGGCTCCATGTGGAAACAGGGAGGGTCGGAACTTTATGCATCATATAGTAGGAATACGATACCATACGAGTACTCAAACCAGCTCAAGACCGAGAACTCAAACGGCAATATATATTATAATAAGGAGTTTGAAAAGATTTCCGTCAACGCACAAGTAGGATATGGCGACAGTTATAATGAGAGCAGGAATGAGTCTTACAACAAGATGTTCATGCCGGAGTTCACGCAGAACTCATACAGCGAAAGCCGGAGTTCCAACGGCGGACATAACTGGGGTGGTTCTGCAGGATTGAACGGCCGCATAAATGACAAGACCTGGTATAACATGAATCTGGACTTGTCCAGGAACTGGAGTGATAACAGCAGCAGTTCGGTTGATTCGATATCCAATGAGGGCGAGGGTCTGATAAGTTCAACCGTACAGTCCGGCAAGGGTGATAACGTGAGTACCACATACAGTGTGAACGGCGGGCTGGGCAAGTCATTCGGAAAGGATGACAGATACAACATGAACATCAACATGAGGATGGGACGTTCCGATAATGACGGGGCCAGCATAAATACGTCAGAGAGCCGTTTCTCTCAGTTGGGAGACAGCGTACGCTATGTGAACCATCGCATATATACGCCGTCAACATCAAACAGCTACAGCTTGAGCCTGAGTCTGAACCGTCAGATGGGCAATGCCGGTTATCTGGGTGTGGGCTACAATCTGTCATACGATAAAGGCAAAAGCATACAGCAATATGAGGATGTGGCTGCCGACGGTACACTGACCGATGTTGATACGCTCTACTATGACCGTCGCAACAGTAACCTGAACAACTCATTTGACCTGGACTACTTTTACTCAGACTCGGTATATAGGATTAATGTGTCCGTAAACGCAGCGCCGGTTCTGATGACCATTGACAACCTGAACAGGATTCCGGGTAAGGACGATGAGCATATCCGATACACCGGCGTCCGTTACTCAGCCAATGCCAATTTCCGTGTCAAAGTGTTCAAGAAGAGTCAGATAGGTCTGGGATATAACGGAAGCAACGGACTGCCCGGAGTGCAGCAGCTCTCTATGGTGACCGATTACAGCGACCCCATGAACATACATGAGGGAAACAGCAACCTCAAGAACTCGTTCTCACACAGCGTGAATCTGGAGTTCCAGCTCCAGTCCTGGATGCGCACCCGCGTGAGTTACGGCACTACCCTGAATCAGATTACAACCCTGACACGTTTGGACAGGCAGACAGGAGCACGAATCACGTCACCGGAGAATATAAACGGAAACTGGAACGTGAGCGAATACCTGTTCCTGACCTATCCGTTCCAGGACCTGTCGGTAAACTTTACCGCCAACCACTCATTGCGTCATAATGTGGCATACGTACAGTCATTCACCGATGCATCGGCCCAGAAGAGCGCTACGGACTATCATCAGGTAAGCCTTAATCTGGAGGGCGCGTACTCCGACCAGTTCTGGATGATTCGCGGTGATGTGGGTTACACGATGGACCACAGCAAGAGCGACTACCTGGATAATGCCAGCGGAGGAAAGCGTTTCAACGCCAGTGCGGAATTGTCATACCAGTCATCGATAGGATTGGGTGCGTCAACAAGGTGTAGCTATAACCGTCCTTTCGGGTATGAGATGGAGTCGGCCAACCGCCCGGAGTGCTTGTGGAGCATTTCTGCCGAATGGAGTTTCCTCAAGAGCCGCCAGGCTACGCTGAGCCTTACCTGGCGTGACATACTCAAGTCCTACAACGGATTCTCGGCAACTGTATCGGGTACGAGCTGGAATGAGAGCCGCACGTTCGGCGACACTTCAATGTTTGTCATCTCTTTCAGCTACCGCTTCAATAATTTCAGATAATTACCTGATGTTGGTGGGTCTTACGCAGTGTGTTGGGGCTTACCCCGGCCATTTTTTTTATGAACTTGCTGAATGACGCCTGGTCGGAGTAGTTAAGTTCATCGGCTATCTCCTGAATGTTCATGTCGGTTGACAGAAGCATGGAGCGTGCGGTTGAATAGAGCAGTTCCGATATGATTACACTAAGTGTCTTGCCCAATACCTGGCTTGCAATCTGGTTGAGGTATTGCGGTGTCAGGCACATCTGCTCGGCATAGTACTTGGCTTGGTGTTCCTTTCGGTAGTTGTTCACTATAAGCAGGTATAACTGACGTGCCAGTGTCTGCTGCCGGGTCAAAGGCTGGCTGTAATCGGTAGTGTCCTTAAGCCTGATCTGCATGATGTTGTCCAGCTCCACATGATGCCACTCCGTGGCAAGACGCAGAAATGTTTTATGGTTGGGGCAGTCATTGCGGTTTATCTGCTCTATTATGCGGTTGATGCAGTCATTCATGGTTGCGGTCTCTTCCGGATTAAGCTTTATTACAGGGTTGAAATAGCTATGTGTCCAGCGTTCTGATTTGACCAGATAGTTAAGGTGTATGGACATGTTATGCCCGTTGGAGTCAAGTAACAGCAGGCGCACGTCATAATCGGGACTGCATTCAATGAGGCGGCATGAATGGGTGGGGGCCATAATGAAAACGCTACCCGGCTCAAGCCTGTATTTGCTGTTGTTGAGTTCCGTGATGCTGTACCCCTTGGTTATGTATCCAATGGCAAACGCATCTATGGAAAACAACTGTTTGGTTGCACCAAACCCGAATATCTGTGTGTCCAGAACTGCAATCTGGTCTTTGTAGTTTGCGGCCGGTCTGTCATGAGGCAGTTCCAGAATGTCCTTTACGCTGTATCTTATCATAAATTTCGTATTATTATTACCTGAAAAATGCTTGTGTATTTCAGGCTGTTTCCAATTTGACAACTAATTTAATGTAAAAATCTCACATAAGTTTCAAAATGAACAAATTTATTTAATAAAAAGTATAATCCGTCCCGTTTTATGTTATGATATTTGCATTGCAATCCTGGGCTGTCGTGAGACATTCCGGACTGTAAAGGCAATGTTGGAATGAATAGGTGTCCGTAAATGTGTCTTTGAGTTCTTTCCTTTTCATAACTCACGGATACATGGACCCCGGATAAATGGCAGTCTTGTAAGGTTGGCTGCCATTTATTTTTCATACCATTGGGGACGGTTCCGTTTGGCACTTTTTATTTAACTTTGACGATAATCGTATTACTAAGTAAAAAAAGTGCCAAACGGAACCGTCCCCAATGGTATGAAAAACCTGAGATTACCAAACGACAGTAATGAAATGCGCAGGCTGGTTTTCTGGCTGGCGCTGGAGGAGTGGGCAGTGGAACATGCTCCCGGTTCGTTTTTTGTGTGGAATGTGCGCCCCACGGTCATATTCGGACGCAATCAGGACATGGAAGCTGAGGTCAATGTGCCGTACTGCCTTGAGCATGGCATTGAAATGTACCGCCGCAAGAGCGGTGGCGGCTGTGTCTATGCCGATGAGGGAAACCTGATGCTTTCATACATCACAAGGGAGCCCGATGTGAATAAAGCTTTTGATGAATACCTGTCCTGTCTGGCCGATGCCCTGCGCGGGATGGGACTTGATGCCGTCCGGACGGAGCATAACGATGTGCTGGTAGGAGGCCGCAAGGTATCGGGCAATGCATGCTATGCCACCAGGACCGGCTGCATAGTTCACGGAACGCTGCTGTATGATACGGATTTTGCCGAAATGGAGCGTGCCATCACCCCGTCAAAGGAGAAGCTTGACAGCAAGGGAATCAAGTCTGTAAGGCAGCGTGTAAACAATCTGAAAAATTGTGGAATACTTTTTGGTTTTGAAGTTTTGAAGTCCAAACTAATTAGTTATTTTTGTAAAGATATGCAGTTTTTAAGCACTGAACAGTTGACTGAGGTGCTGAAAATTGAAGAAACCTATCTTGACGAAAACTTTATAAAGTATGGACGAAGAAATTAAAAAGACCTGTCTCCACGCCAGCCACGTGGCACTGGGAGCCCAGATGAGCCCGTTCGGCGGATTTGACATGCCCATCCAGTATGCCGGAATCACCCAGGAACATCTTGCAGTAAGAAACAAGGTCGGAATCTTTGATGTGTCGCACATGGGCGAGATCTTCATCAGCGGCCCCGATGCCGAGCGTTACATCAACCACATCTTCACGAACAACATAAGCGGCTACAATCCCGGCAAGATACTGTACGGAATGATGCTGTACCCCAACGGAGGTACGGTAGATGACCTACTGGTCTATCGCGAGTTCGAGCCCGATCATTTCCTGCTGGTAGTGAATGCCGCCAACATAGACAAGGATTACGCCTGGATGCTGGAGCAGCAGAATGGCTACAATGTCAAGATAGACAACCAGTCCGATATCTGGGGTCAGATAGCAGTTCAGGGACCCGAGGCAGAGAAGACCATCATAGACCTCTTTGGCTTTGAATGTGCCAAGACCCTAAGCTTCTACGAGTACTGCAATTCAGAGTACAACGGCCACCGTCTGATAGTAAGCCGAACCGGCTACACCGGAGAAGACGGCTTTGAGCTCTATGCAACCCTGCAGGACACCGTAGAAATCTGGGAACGTCTGATCAAGGCCGGAGTCCAGCCCTGCGGCTTAGGTTGCCGCGACACCCTCCGCTTCGAAGCCGGAATGCCTCTCTACGGAGACGAACTGAGTCCCGAAATCAGTCCCATAGAAGCCGGCTTAGGAATGTTCTGCAAGCTTGACAAAGCCGAATTCATAGGCCGCGAAGCTCTGGTAACCCAGAAAGAACTGGGAGTAGAAAAGAAACTGGTAGGAATAGAAATCTTTGACCGCGCCATCCCCCGCCACGGCTACCCCGTAGAGTTAGAGGACGGCACTCAAATTGGTGAGGTTACCACAGGTTATCACAGCATCTCGCTCGACAAAAGCATCTGCTTCGCCCTGGTCAAGCCCCAGTATTCGGCATTGGGAACCGACCTTTTTATCAGAATCCGCAAAAAAGTCTTCCCAGGCAAAGTAATAAAAAAGCGTTTCTACGAAACGAAATACAAAAAATAGAGGTTTGCTTTCCTGATTCCTTTTCAAATACGCAGTTAAAAGCGGAGGGATTAGGGTAAGCAAAACCGTCGCCACCCTCGGCGCGTAAGAGGGAGGGGCCCGCTCCGAAGGAGTGGGAGGGAGAGGCCCAAAGGGCCGAAGTTTTGTCTACCCTAATCCTTTCGCGCCACAAAACGAGTAAAAATAACGAACAAAAATAACAGAGAAATGAGCAAAATTGTTGAAGGACTAAAGTACAGTGACACCCACGAGTGGGTAAAAGTAGAAGGCGAAATCGCTATCATCGGAGTAACGGACTTCGCCCAGAAAGAGATGGGAGAGATAACCTACGTAGACTGCCCCGATGTGGATGATGAGGTAGAAAAAGGCAGCGAGTTCGGAGCCCTGGAGAGCGTAAAAGCCGCCAGTGACCTGTTCAGCCCCGTAAGCGGAACTGTAACCGAGGTGAATGAAGAGGTGGTTGACGATCCCAAGCTGGTGAATGAAGACGCTTTTGGGAACTGGATCATCAAAGTTCAGATGTCTGATGCATCAGAACTTGACGACCTGATGGACGCAGCAGCATACAAGGCATTCATTAAGGAGTGATGGCCGGTTTCCAGTATTTCCCGCATACAGACAGTGATATTCGCGCCATGCTTGACCGCATTGGCGTGAATAGTTTAGATGACCTGTATGCCGATGTCCCCCAGGACTGCCTCTACAAAGGCGAGTATGACCTGCCCGACGCAATGACCGAACAGCAGGTCCGCGACTTCTTTGAAGGCCTGGCCGCAAAGAATCCCAAGCTCAAGGTATTTGCCGGAGCCGGTGCCTATGACCACTATACCCCCGCAGTGATTCCCTATATCACACAGCGCAGCGAGTTCATAACCGCCTACACTCCGTACCAGTGCGAAATCTCACAGGGCACGCTCCGTTACATATTCGAGTACCAGAGCATGATCTGCACCCTGACCGGAATGGACGTTAGCAACGCCTCTATGTATGACGGCCCCACAGCCGCCGCCGAGTCCATGCGCATGATGGTGTCCCAGGCTAAGAAAAAGAACACCGTGCTGGTATCAAACACTCTCCTGCCCCAGGTAAGAGGCGTGATAGCCACATACGCCAAGTATGCCGGCATAACCATCAAGGAAATCGCCCAGGAGAACGGCCAGACCAGCAAGGCATCACTCAAGACTCTGATAGCCCAAGGTGATGTAGCCGGCGCAATCGTTCCGTCAGTGAACCGCTTTGGAATAATAGAGGACCTGACCGGTATGGCCGATGCCCTGCATGCCGACAAGGCTCTGCTCACAGTCTACTGCGACCCGTCAGCTTTGGCCGTAGTCAAGACACCAGCTGAATGGGGTGCCGACGTAGCCGTAGGCGATGGCCAGCCATTAGGTATTCCACTCTGTTACGGAGGCCCGTATGTAGGCTTTATGGCCTGCAAGCAGGATTACATGCGCAAGTTGCCCGGCCGTATAGTAGGCCAGACCACCGATAAGGAGGGCCGCCGCGCATTCGTGCTTACCCTGCAGGCCCGTGAGCAGCATATTCGCCGCGAGAAAGCCACTAGCAACATCTGCTCAAACGAGAGCCTGATGGCGCTTTGGGTCACGGTATATCTGTCACTGATGGGCCCCAAGGGAATGAAGCAGGTAAATGACCTGTGTTACCAGCGCGCCCATTACCTGTATGACAAGCTTCTTGCAACCGGACAGTTTGAGCCCGTATTCAAGGATGCCGTATTCCTGAAGGAATTCGTACTCAAATCAAAGGCTCCCGCCGCCCAGGTCCAGAAAAAACTGGCCGATGCAGGTTTCTTTGGCGCCCTTGAGACAGAGGACGGTTACGTGAGTTTCTGCGTCACCGAGAAGCGTTCTTACGCCGATATTGATGCACTTGTTGAATCCTTAAAGAAGTGACGCCATGAAATACTACGACAAACTGATATTCGAGTTAAGCAAGCCGGGCCGCACAGGTTATTCGCTGCCACAGGCTTGCAGCAAGTGCGCTGACACAAAGGCCATTCCGGCCGCACTGCTTAGGGATAAGGCTCCCGAGCTCCCAGAGGTAAGTGAGGTTGATGTTGTGCGCCACTACACCAATCTGAGCCAGATGAATTTTGGCGTTGACACCGGATTCTATCCGCTTGGCAGCTGCACCATGAAGTACAACCCCAAGATAAACGAGGAGATTGCAGCAATGCCTGCATTCGCAGGTATCCATCCGTTGCAGAAGGATGTTCCTGGCGTGGACGTAGTATATGAAGGTCTGGACCATGCGCTTGCTGCCATAACAGGAATGAAGCACTTTACCTTTAAGCCCTGTGCAGGAGCCCACGGAGAGCTGACAGGTCTTATGATAATCCGCGAGTACCATATGTCACGCGGTGACACAAAGCGTATCCGCATAATAGTTCCTGACAGCGCTCACGGAACCAATCCCGCCAGTGCTGCGGTATGCGGTCTGGATGTGGTAGAGGTAAAGTCAAACGCCAATGGTCTGGTTGATGTAGAGGATCTTAAACCTCTGCTGGACGATACCATTGCCGGTATCATGATGACCAACCCCAACACTCTGGGACTCTTTGAGAAAGACATAAAGGAGATTGCACAGCTGGTACATGACGCAGGAGGTCTGCTCTACTATGACGGTGCCAACATGAACCCGCTCATCGGTACGGTACGCCCGGGTGATATGGGATTTGACGTGATGCATCTTAACCTGCACAAGTCATTCTCCACACCTCACGGAGGCGGCGGTCCCGGAAGCGGTCCTGTAGGCGTATGTGAGAAACTTGTGCCGTTCCTGGGGGTGAACGTATCGGGATTCAACGGAAACTTTGGCGTGATGCTGCGCGCATACGCCTATCTGCTTATGCTGGGCCGTGAGAACGTGAAGCTGTGCGGTAAGCTGGCCACACTTGGTGCCAACTACATTAAGGAGAGCCTCAAGGATTGCTACAAACTGCCCATACCTACCGTATGCAAGCATGAGTTTGTGTTTGACGGACTCATCAATGATGGCGCATGCGAGGGCAAGGAGGGTGCCGCAACTCTGGATGTAGCCAAAAGGTTGCTTGACTTCGGGTTCCACGCTCCAACCATCTATTTCCCGCTGCTGTTCCATCAGGCCATAATGATTGAGCCTACCGAGACAGAGTCAAAGGAGACGCTGGATGATTTCATTGAGGTGATGCGTAAGATTGCGGCTGAGGCTGCTCAGGATCCTGATATCCTGCACGGCGCACCTCACAACACGCCCATATCTCGTCCCGATGAGACTACCGCAGCCCGTAATCCTATCCTAAAGTACTGGGACGCATGAAACTGCTGATAATAGGAGGAGGCCCCGGAGGTTATGAAACCGCTGTAGAGGCTGCAAAACGTGGACTGGAAGTAACCCTTATTACAGAAGGGCCGTTGGGCGGCACCTGTCTTAATGAGGGTTGCATTCCCACCAAGACATTCTGTCATTATGCAGAGCTGATAGAGCAGAATAATAAGGCTGGTCTGGACTGCAAGCCGTCATTTGCTGCAGTTGCAGTGCGTAAGCAGAATGTAATTGAACAATTGCGCGGTGGCATAGACATGCTGCTTAAGAACGTGCAGGTTATACGCGGTAAGGCTCAGTTCAAGGATTCCAAAACAGTTGTTTGCAATGGCCAGGAGTACTCCGGCGATAAAATAATCATAGCAACCGGATCCGTATCGGCATCATTGCCGATTCCAGGTGCGGAGAGTTGCCTTACATCAAAGGAGATTCTGGAACTTACCGAGGTGCCGGAAAGCCTTTGCGTGATAGGTGGCGGTGTGATAGGCCTGGAATTCGCATCCATTTTCCGCAGTTTCGGCAGTGAAGTGACAGTCATGGAATTCTGTCCTAACATACTGCCGCGCTTTGATGTGGACCTGGCCAAACGCCTTAAGCAGTCACTCTCCAAGCGTGGTATAAACATTGAGGTACAGGCACAGGTGACAGCTATAGACGGCGGTATGGTAACCTATAAAAAGAAGGATGAAGAATATACAGTCCAGGCCGATAAGGTTCTGATGGCTGTGGGCCGTCGCCCCAATACCGGTGGGCTGAATCTTGAAGTGGCAGGCATAGATTATACACGTAAAGGCGTAACCGTAAATGACCGTTTTGAGACATCAGTTCCCGGCATATTTGCAGTGGGCGATGTCACTGGCGGCATAATGCTGGCTCATGCTGCTACTTATCAGGGACTGCATGCTTTGAACCACATTTGCGGACAGCAGGACAGCATCCGCTTTGACCTGATTCCTGCGGCTGTGTTCACTATGCCTGAGGTTGCTACGGTTGGACTTACCGAAGAGCAATGCAAGGAACAGGAACTTCAGGTTCACTGCCTAAAGTCATTCTACCGTGCCAACGGAAAAGCCGTATCCATGGATGAACCGGAAGGCTATTGCAAACTTATTGTGGCAGAGAGCGGTGCAATCCTTGGAGCACATCTTATGGGAGCGCATGCATCGGACCTTATACATGAGATAGCTGCGGTAATAAATATGAAAGGCACTCTTGGGCAGATGCAGAACATGATTCATGCCCATCCTACACTGAGCGAGATTGTGCAGTCCGCTTTGCATAATTGACAACTTTGCTGCTACTTGGACAAATTCTTATAAAAAAAAGTCTTCAGAAAAATTAAATTAACAGTTATTTGATATATTTGCCTTTGGAGAGATTCCAACGTTAAAAGGTCTTTTTTATAAAAGGGCTCATTTTTTATTTATTAACCTATATTCTAATTGTATTTCTATGAGGAAAATCTACTTGTTTTTTGCGGGACTTCTGTTTACGGGAGTTTCCGTCTTTGCACAGCCGGATCTTAAAGATCCCAGGAATGCAAGGGTCATCTTCAATCAGACCTTTGAAGTGGCAGATGGTTTGAATGAAGAACAGGCGTATGCCGAATGGAGCCAGACTCCTATTGACACAATCCATGAGATTGAGTATTATTCCAAGATCGGTACCAGCAGTGTCAGTAGCAGAACTGATATCTACGATGGCAGTCCGGATTGGGAGATTTTTGCAGTAAGAACTGACTCTACCAGTTCTGAGTGGACAGAGACAAATCCGGGTGACGGTATCGTGATGTTCAATGGTGCAGATCCTACATCAAGTGCTACTGAAATAGCAAATAAGATTTATGACAATGACCATTGGAAAATTGTAGGTGATCCCAATGGTCTGGATAAGGACCGTATCGATGCCTTTAAACAGTATGGTGTAGATGGCGGAAATTACTATTTCCAATGGGAGACAGGTGATATTTCAAAAGCTCGTGCAGCAGGCAATATTTCATCTTCCCATTATTCAACCGATACCCGCAGTACCAAGAACTACCGTCGTACCCTTTATGTACGTGGCTTGGACATTGAGGAAGAGTCGTCTTACCGCCTTACTTTTTTCATCAAGGCAAAAAAACTGAATACATGGAATCCCTTGTTCTATGCTGATGTAATGCGTGGTTACCATCACCAGCGTGCCGCTTTCTCTATGGGTTACAAGAGTGGCAAGGAATTCTCGTTGGCAATGGCAGATGGTGATCTGGAGGATAACGTATGGCAGAAAGTAACAATGATGACATACTACAACAATGCTCATGAAGCCGATGCATACGTATTCTACAAAGGTGACTACAGCTGGTCTGATGACTGGAGATGGCGTCCTTCTGAGGATTTGTGGCCGGAAGGAAAAACTCTTGCCGAGGGTGATTCGCTGAATTACGTAAAGCAGCCTGACAAGTTCTTTGTGCGTCTTTCATTCGTAACTGACAGTATTGTTTATTCACTCGACAACCTGTCACTGACCAAGTCCTGGATTGCAGGTTGCGAGTATCATGGAGATAAGCTTCGCGTTGACTTTGGTTATGAAACAAATCTTGGCCAACTTGTAAAGGAGGCTAAGGCCAAGACTAATATTGCGGCTGTAGAGGTACCTGATGAATCAGGAAAGTATTTCCAGGTATGGTGCCTTAAGAAAGGCGGCGATCCCAATAAGACTACCGGCGGTGATTACGATACCGGTGACTGGGAGGAAATGTATATTCGTTCCGCTGAGTACCATGAGGATGGTTACATGTATATGTTTACTGATTACTACGAAGATCCATTTTCGGGTGAAATGATTCCTTATGAGTTTGAGGATTATGATCAGGTGCTTGTAACATTCCATAACCCCACAGACCTTCCCGACCTGACACTCAAATACACTGGTAATCTTTATCCTAAGGCTCTTGATTCAGCATGGGTGGCTGACGGAAAGATAGTTCCCGATTTCTACAATGAGTTGGCTACACCTAATCCGTATGCATTCACAGGTGTGGTTTCCATGACTTCACTTCCTCCTGTACTTCAGGGCGAACCGTTTGAGGAAGGCTCATTCGGTCTTGACGGTACTATAAGGGAGTTGCGTTTCAAGTTCTCAAAGGAAGTTGAAGCTGATGTTAATTTCAAGGGTGAGCAGACTGACAATGTAGTAGCTTACGTGAACGACGAGGTGTGGATACCGTCATGGTCTGCAGCTGATACTTCTCTTGTAATTACCCGTCCCGAAACGACTGATGTTCTTAAGGGTGATTATGAAGTTAAGCTTATACAGATACATGCAAGAGGCGGTGCCAATGGTGACAATGTGATTTTACACTATCATTTCGGTGAATTCAGCAAGACCGTATCCGCTACTCAGATAGATTCTGACTGGAGAGGTGAATTACCTTCATTCACTACCTCAGATAAGGGTTGCAATCCGGCAAGTACATACGTGCATGATTCATATCCCTCAGAATTCAGGAAAGGTAAGAACTCCGGGTCAGATAGAGCCAAGACACGTTTGTACTCACTCGACTATCCGAATGGTGATCCCGATAACTGCGGTTATGTAATTATAACCAGATCCAAAGAAAGCGGTAAAACAGCCAACGTATATACAATAGTACATTTTGATAAGGCTGAGGAGTGTACGATACAATTCAAAGCTACAGGATGGACTGATGGCAGCTCACTTCCAGGTATCACCGGATATCTCTATTTCTATCCAAAACCGGATGATGATTTGGCTGATGGTGATGCTAACGGATTTACTGTATTGGAGGCATGCACTAAGACTGAGTTAGGATCGTTCACTCCTACAACCTTTGTTAAAGCCGCAGATGTTGAAGATATTGGCACAGGAAAGTGGCCAGATGAAGTGAAGACTTATAAGTACTCATTCAATGTTCCTGAAGCCGGTGATTATGTATTTGAATGGGTAACAAAAGATGGTAACAAGAAGGGTGTTATGATTGGTAACTACTCAATCAGCAGTGCTAATGCCGGTGACCTGTCAACAGCGTATGTCAAGAAGATAAACGATGTTTATGACAAGGCCGTAGAAAAGAAGGCAGAGGTTGATAATGCTGAACGTGACTACAAGGGTTCGCTTTATAATGCCTTTGTGGATTATATTGCTACCTTCAAGGAGAATGCGTTCAAGGAGACCGCTCCCAGTGCTTATAACAACAATGTTGCGGCCATGAACGATGCTATCAATGCCATTCAGGCCCGTATGGACACAGTTGACCTGTTCTACACCACAGAGACTCAGGCAAGGGCAAAACTTGCAGTATTATTGGGTGATAGTACAAATCTGGCTGTATATAAGGCTCTTGATGCACATCTGAATTCTAATGTGGGTATTGTGTTCTCAGACAAGGAGACATCTGAACTGACCGCCGAAATCAATGCATACAAGGCAGAAATGACAGCTGTCGATGACCGTCTGGCTCTTATGAGCAAGTTCGCTGACAAGATTGCCCAGACAAAGTCTGTCATTGACGGTGCCGAGCGTAAGGACTATGACGAATATACCGGTATGGTTAACGGTTACAATACCGCTCTTGAGGTTGATCTGGTAACAGAGTCAGATGAGGGACTTGCCGCTGCATACGATGCACTTTCCTCTGCACAGAAAGGATATGTATTCAAGTATGACTACTATGTTGCCAAGACCCGTCAGATCAAGGAACTTTATGCACTTGCCGTTAGTCTGGGATATGAGTTTGGCAGTGATGTAAAGGCTAAGGTTGATGCCATTGAGGATGAGGATGCTGAGTTGAGCACCCTGCTGCGTGAGGCTGCAATACTCCAGATACTCGAACTCTATAATGACGGCGACGAGACTGAAATCAATAAGGTTATAGGTCTTGATGTAAGTGCCCTTATTCCTAACTACTACTTGCGTAATGATGTCGATATTAACCGCGACCTGAAGCAGCGTAGCAGTGGCGAATGGTATATAAAGAGAAATGCAAACTCAGATATCATTCCCGGTTGGACTCTTACTCCTAACTCAAGCAGCGGTTACTGGTACTTCACCACAGCTAAGGTTGATGATACGTATGAAATGGATAAATATACTGATTGGGAAGCTGACGGACACGTATTCATTGGTGGTTTGAGAAGCGCTGCCAGAACAAAGGGCGTTCTTACTACTACAGTTACTGGTTTGCCCGAGGGTTTCTACAAAGTAGGTTTGTATGCTTACAACCAGACTTCGGATCTTGCTTACGAGTTCAAGACAGATTCCGTTGATTACAGCGGTAAGGTCAATATTGACATGAACAATGAAAAGAAGTTTACCTTCAAGGAGGTTGGCAGAGACTCTGTAATGGTTGTAGGTGACCTTGTTTACACAATTGACCAGCAGTCATCTTCAAGTTCGGAGTTTGATATGAGAAGTGCCGTATTGCGTCTGCAGGGTGTAAATCCTGAATGCGAGTATGAGGATGCTCTCTTGGCACAGGAGACCAAGGTGAATGAGTTGCTGACAATTGTCGATGCCCGTCAGGCTGTGATGGAAGGCATTGAGTACTATAACCTGGGAGGTATCAGGCTTGATGCTTCTAAGGCTGGTGAGATACTCATACGCAAGACCGTAAAGGATGGAAAGGTTGTTGTGGACAAGGTTATTTTAAAGTAATCCTGTTCTGACAATTTCCTTATAAAAACCGGCGGAGAGCATTCAGCTCCCCGCCGGTTCTTTTATTTTATGTGTAAAATGTTTGGAGAATCAGAAGCCACCGAAACCGCCACCGAATCCGCCGCCGAATCCGCCACCGCCGAATCCGCCGAAGTCACCACCCATCATCATGAAGTCACCGCCGCCGAAGCCGCCCATGTTCATCTGGCTTACCTTACAGCCCTTGGGAAGTACAAAGAAAGCGGGGTCAACATCCTCGGCAATGAAATTCATTGCGGTCTGGCTTGTGGTAGCCCAGTCACTCTCGGTAGTTGTGGACAATGGAATGCCCTCATAAATGCATACTGTAATGTTCTGGGTGAAGCCCATCTGGTTGCTGGGACTCATTGAATATTTCTTGCAAGTAACGCCGGCCACCTGCTCTTCGCCCAGTTCCTTGATCTTGTTACGGCGTATAGTTTTCTTGTCCAGATTCATCCAGTCAATCTCACCAAGCTGGCCAATCTGGGCGCCGCCCATGCTGAATCCGCCGAAGCCGCCGCCACGACCGCTGCGTCCGCCGCCGAATATAGGCATTGCGGTAGCAGTATTCTCTTTCTCGTTGATGGTGTAGGTTGTGTCACCAAGTGATATGGTGCGGGTGATGTTTTCTCCATAGACAGTTATTCTGGCGGTCTTGCGGCCGTAGTCGTCAAAATAGATCTGCTCCCTCATGTCACTTGCATTGAAGTTGTTCATCATGTTAATGAAAGAGCTGTCATTGAAAGCGGCTACACCGCCACCCATTGCACCCATGGCAGCAAAATCGGGCATGTCACCCATATCGGATGAAACAGTGATGACTCCGGACTTTACTCCAAACAGAACTTCCTTAACCTCTTTTTTCTTGGCGTTTGCCGAAACACATACTGCAGCGATCAGTGCAGCTGCGATTAAATACTTTTTCATTGTCCTTATTGTTTTGTTTTGAATGTTTACTCTGTGATGTAAGTCGTAAACAATATAGAAGGAGCAATGAAAAGTTAAGGTTATTATATTTTATTAAGATTTGTCAGAATAGTTTCTGTATAAGGTCCGGGCGTCCGATGCGGCGCAATTCGGATATGAGACGGTGGCGCTGAGCAGGGTCATACCAGAAGAAGAACTGACGCTGGGCCTGTTTCTCACGCTCGGTCCGTGCAGTATAGACCGGCTGCATGGTGTAAGGGTTGATTCCGGTATAGAATATCTCGGTGCTTAAGGTCATTGGGGTGGGCGTGAAGTCCTGTATCTGCTCCAGCTTGAAGTTGAGCTGTTTGGTTATTATGGCCAGCTCGGCCATATCCTGCTCGGTACAGCCGGGGTGACTGCTTATGAAATATGGGATAAGCTGCTGACGCAGTCCGCACTCTCGGTTAATCCTGTCAAATGTTTTCTTGAACTGCCCGAACTGGGTGAATGACGGCTTGCGCATAAGCTCCAGTACAGAGTCCGATGTATGCTCCGGCGCTACCTTCAAGCGGCCGCTCACATGCTTTGATATCAGTTCCTTGGCGTACTCAATATGTGATTTGTCAGCTTTAGGGTCAGGGTCATGGTATTGCAGTATGTCATAGCGTATGCCACTGCCTATGCAGGTCTTCTTTATGCCCTTAACCTGGTCGGCCTCTTTGTAGAGTGCGGTCAGGGCGGTCAGGTCCGTGTCAAGGTTTGGGCAGACCTTTGGGGTAAGGCAGGTGGGGCGCTTGCACTTGGCACATTTGGATTTGTCACGTCCACCGGTGCCGTACATGTTGGCCGAAGGTCCTCCCAGATCAGATATATAACCCTTGAAATCCTCCATCTGCGTGATTTGCCGGAGCTCACGCATAATGCTCTCCTTGCTTCGGCTTACAATCTGCTTGCCCTGGTGTGCCGATATGGTGCAGAACGAGCAACCGCCGTAGCAGCCGCGGTGTATGGTTACCGAGTGGCGTATCATCTCATATGCCGGGATGCGTTTGCCGTTGTAACGCGGGTGGGGCAGGCGGGTGTAAGGCAGGTCATAGATGGCATCCAGCTCCTGTGTGGAAAGCGGGGGATATGGCGGGTTGACCACCATGTAACGGTTCCCTGAGGGCTGGATTATGCGGTGGGCCAGAATCATGTTGGATTCCTCTTCTATGATGCGGAAGTTTGCCGCCTGGCTGAGTTTGTCGGCCAGACATTGCTCATGTGATGCCAGCATCCTGTCATTATCGGTTATACCACCCGGGATGTCCTTTGTAAGGAATGCCACTTGGGGCATAGTCAGGATATCATTTGCGCGGCCTTGGCTTATGGCATCGGCAAGTGCCACCGTGGCCTTCTCGCCCATGCCGTATGTCAGGTAATCGGCCCCGCTAAGTCCAAGGATGTTGGGCAGCAGCTTGTCCTGCCAGTAGTCGTAATGGGTAAAACGTCGCAATGACGCCTCTATTCCTCCCAGCACAACAGGTACATCCGGGAATAGTTTCTTAAGGGCTTTTGTATAGACTATGGAGGGGTATTCGGGGCGGCCCGTGTGACGGCCGTCGGGGGTGTAGGCATCTTCCGAGCGCAGGCGTTTGCCTGCGGTGTAACGGTTTACCATGGAGTCCATGGCTCCTGCCGATACTCCAAAGAAAAGCCTTGGCATGCCCAGTTTACGGAAATCACGCAGGTCATCCTGCCAGTTGGGCTGCGGTACTATGGCAACCTTGTAGCCGTGGGCTTCCAGTACACGTCCTATGACGGCTGTGCCGAAAGAGGGGTGATCCACGTATGCGTCACCGCTGAAAAGTATTACGTCCAGCTGGTCCCAGCCCAACCTTTCGCACTCTTTCTTTGTGGTAGGCAGCCACTGCGCCATAGGTTATTCTGCGGGAGCGGGTTCCGGATTTGATGCGTTCCACTGCTCATAGAGTGCAATCAGGTTCCTGAGCCCGAATGCCTTCATGTCACGATGGTATATCACGTCTATGCACAGGTCCAGAAGCGCTTTCTCAGAACCTTGCGGAGTGGTGAGCAGTGAACGGATATTCAGTTTGAGCTTGTCAAGTGACTGCTCGGTAACTATGCCGCTGCTGTCAATTAGTAGCTGAAAAAGAGAAAACCTGCGTATGGTTGCCAGATTCTCGTCCGACACGTTTATGCTGCGTGTTCCGGATTCGTTTGCCTGAATGTTATACATAGCTATGTCGTTTTATTTATCAATCAAAAATCTTATTGCATTTTTCATAATGCGGTCACGCTCCTTTTCAGATTCCACACTTTCAAACGGGAATCCAAGCGTGAGCGTGCTGTATGTGCGCTCTTGGTAGCCTATTCCGGCGGGCAGGCCGCTGTCGGGATAGGTGAACTGGGTGGTGGCACGACCTACAGGGCTGATAACGTCAGGCTTGATTACTCCATAGTTGTCCTTGGTCGTTATACGCCTTATCTCTGTCTTGCTGCGCATGCCTTTTATATGATTCTCGTCGCCTGAAGGCAGTGGACCTTCCCAACGGTAGTGCAGGACGTCGGCTGTGAACTTTTCATCGTCAAGCGTTGAAATCATGTCGGCGCCCACGTATGATCCGCTTATAAGGATTGAGCCTCCTCTGTCCAGATAGCTTCTGATCTTTTGCTGCATTACAACAGGGAATGTAGAGTAGTCCTTGTTGCAGATGGTGTCCTGTGCGGAGCGTTTCTGCAGACCCAGTATCAGGTCAACCATCCTGTAATCGGCCATGTCTGTCATGCCGTCCTGCACCGCCTCACGGCTGCATGACACGAATGACCAGCCCGCCTCTGCTATGGAACGGCCGTGTACCTGGGGATAGTCAAACGTGTTGCCGGCCAGAAGAGCGCCGTTCAGGGTGTCATTGCCTATACCCAGTGATACCTCCTCTTCGGAAGCTATCGAATCCATGGAGAATATTGTCTGCGCTCCGCTCAATATGGGTGAGCGCATATACTGCACGCCGGGATCGGACAGTATGTCGAATCCGCACGTGGTGTCGGTCAGTATTGTCTCCGGACCGCTCAGACGCTGGAATCCGTTCACCACCAGAACCATACCCTTGCTGTCCGATACTATACAGGCGGCAAGCGTTTCGGAAGGCATGCTCTCTCCGCCGTCGTTTACTGACGTGACCTTGAAGCGGTATATCCGGTCATGCTCAGGGGTGAAGTTGTAAATGCTTGCCCTTGTAAAAGTACCTGCGTCAAACCCGTTGTCATCGACAGCGGTATAGACTATATATCCGCCCGGGACAGCTGTAGGTTCAAGAGTGTCGGTCACCGCCTGCCAAGTTAATGACAGGGTGTTATTTCCGCTCATCCCTATGCTGAAATGATCCACAGGCAGTGGCTGTACCACGTAACTGCGGTCATGCATGAAACTTACGTATTTGAGAATGGATTTGTATATGGAGCGTGATGCGGTGAACCTGAAGTTGGGGTTCAAGGCGTATGTCACGTCACGGAAATTCTGGTGTGACAGCAGTTCCAGCAGCATGGAAAGCATCTGTGGTTCACGGCTCTCGCAGTAGTTTTTGTCCCAGATTCCACGGTAAATCCATTCGCGGCCTATGGCCGGCGCAAGGTCACGCCTCAGTCCTGTCAGAACCATATCGGTCAGGTCGCGGCTGATGTCGCGCGAATGTCCCTCTCCAAGCAAGCCTTTGTTGAATGAGGTGGTGCAGATTCCCAATGAACCGTAAATAGTGTCTCCGTATGTATAGCCGGCATCGGTATGCAGTGCAAAATAGAGCTCCAATGGAACCCCAAGTCCGGGATTGGCTTCATTGAATATGGAACCGCCCGACAGCCAGTTGGCCATATATGGGCGAGTCCATATATCTTCCCTGTAATCATCAGCGCCGTCATATTTGGAAAAAACGCTGTCCGGTGCTCCGGCAAACCTTGTGTAGTAACGGGCACCCATATTGTAGCGCGGTGCGGTAATCTCCAGTCCGTTTCGGGTTTCGGTGGCAGTGCCTCCACCAAACCTGACAGCATCGGCGTTTACGGTACCACGCATGTCAGAACTGTTGTCAAGACTGACCATTCCCTGCGGACTCTGACCCTTCTTGAAATGGAAGGTTCCCAGATAGACCCATGTGCCGCCGCCCATCTGCTGGTTTACGCGGAATGTGGTTGTGCCACCGGTGTGGAACACTATGTATCGGGCGTCGTCAACGCTGTTTTCGGTGGTCTGGTAAGTTACATATACCCCGTAATCGCCATCCTCTGGGATTTCTGGAATCCAGAAAGCAGTGGACATTTGTGTTCCGGGACCGTTGCCTGTGCGTGCTGTCCTGGAATTGACCTTATTGCTGTCAGGCAGAATCCTGATGGAGTCCTCACTGTAGCCGCCTGCCGTATGAGTGGACCATGAGCCATCCTCGCGGTAACCTTTCTGACCGCTCTTAATAATCACGCTGTTGGTCTGCCAGTCGCGTTCCCGGGCAGTATAGACCACGGCCCCGGCGTTCTCCAGCATGGGAATAAGGTAGGGGTATGCGAATGATTGGGTGAGCAGGTCTTCACGCGTGCAGTATAGCGGCGGTCGCTGCCATTCCCACAGGGTATCACCGTTATCATAGTAAAGACCGTGACTGGGCGTGACAGCCATGTGTATGTTGGCAAGTCCTTTCTGCGGGTTTTGGACAAGACTTTCATTCGATACCCACGGATGGCCTTTATACTCGGTGTCATTCCACAGATTGTCCTGATTGGTTTCCTTCCTGGCCCAGTTGGGTATAAGCCGTTCTATGGTCTTGCCATTGGTATATATATGCAGGCTGTAATTGCGTATGTCATTGGGCAGGGACTGACGCAGGTCGGAATAGATTGATTCAACAAGTTCAGGACGGAAACGCTGGTAGCCGAAGTTCTGGTTCAGGTAGATGTCCAGTCTGTGTCCGCTGATATCCGTACGCTCCACCCTGATGGTCTTGAGGTCAAGATCTCCCTGATAATGCTCAAAATGCTGTCTTACCTTGGAGCGTATGGTTGCACTGCCCGTCTGTGCATGAATACAATGGACGGACAATATGACGGCCAGCACCGCCAGAAGGGCTTTGGAGCGCCGGAGCATGTCAGGATGAAGGTTTAACGTTACTTCTTGAGTTTGACAAGCCGGTCAATCACATCACTCATGCTGGCTTGGAAGTCCTTTGTCAACTGCCTGTAGTATTGTTTGGAATTACCTGGCTCGGTGTGGCTTATGCGTGCTGTGAAATCATTGTCGATGCGGAGCAGATCGGCTATTATCTTATCGGCCTCCTCCTGATCGGTGCCGGGAACCAGTTCTTTATATATAAGACACTCGGTGAAAATGTCACCTATTACATAACTGATGTCTCTCTTGAGATGTCTGCGACTTGCCATAATAGTTTTACTGATGGTTATATAAGCAAAGATATGACAAACGGCCTGCAAATGCAAGCCGTCTGACGTTTATTTTTCAATTTATGCGGGGATGATGAAACTGATTGCCGAGGGAATGATTTCTATATGGAAATCGTTGCCCGGAAGCATCTCGCCGTCCAGGCAGAGTTCTATCAGTTTGTCGGAATGCACATCTACACTCTTGGACTGGCGGTAGATGAATTTCTGACTGGCCTTAGGGTCATCCAGATGTGTACCGATGGTATATAGCTTGAGCAGTCCCAGGAATCCCATCAGAGTGGCGGTCTTGCAATAACCCACTTCAATAAGTCCGTCATCGTTCTTGGCGCGTGGGGAGCAAAGGAACTCGCCGCCCACATGGTTGTTGTTGCCCAATGTGCAAAGAAGCATACGCTTGCCGGGGTTCAGCTCCTCGCCGTCGGCCTTGACCTGAATGCGGTTGAACCTGCCGCAGAATATGGCCTTGACAATACCCCAGCGGTAAGGGTTGCTCCAGCCCTTGCGGCTAAGACGGTTAGCCGTGGAAGCCACCACCGAGTCAAACCCGAAATTACACACGTTAATGGAGTAGCGGTCATCGTTAACCTTAAGGATATCTATCTTGTGGGGTGTTCCGTTCACAAGATCCTTTACACTTCTGAAATCCTTACCTTCATAATACTTTATGAAGTCATTGCCGTTGCCGTATGCCAATACAGCAAGATGTTTGTTTTTGGAGCCAACCATGCCTGTAGCGACTTCGTTTATGGTGCCGTCACCTCCGCATGCCACAAAGCATGTCTCCTTATCGGGTTGTCCTGCGCAATACTCCTTTACGAATGCAGTTGCTGTCTTTTCAGCTGTGGTTCGGTAAATCTCGTAGTCGATTGGTGTGCTCAGATTGTTGATATCGTCCTGAATCTTGTCGGCATTGCCTGTCTTACTGGGCTCGGCATTGATAATGAAGCAGTAATGCATTTTGTCCTTATAATGGTTTGGTAAAAAAGTATGGCAAAGATAATTAAAATTTGTAAATGCCGACTCTATTGCATATTTTAGCGGCATGAACAGATGATATGAATATGATATGAAAAGATTCTTTCCAGTTGTTTTCATATGTTTTCTTGCCGGTAGTGCCGTACAGGCCATAAAACCTATAGAGACCGAGGGATTTGATAAATTCAGAAACAGTTTCAAGGTGGATCTGGTGTCAATGGCTTTTGTGGCTCCTCAGATAGAGTGGGAGCATTTTACGGATACACGTTTCTCATACGGTGTGTATGCACAGGCTCATTTCATCAACAGGAGCAGTTTCAGGGATACGGAAAAAAGCCCGGGCAAGAAGGTTGAGGATGACGGTGAGAAATATGACACCAAGTGGGACCGCCGTTATTGCGGTGTCATGATTTGCCCGGAGGGACGTTTCTATGTGGGCAGCAAACCTTCCAGAGGCTTTTATCTTTCTACACGTGCCGATATGGGTGTTTTCAGGGAGTCTTTTGATGTGAAGAGACTTCATCTGGTTGATGGAACCGATAATTACACGGAAGATGATTGGGAGAAACTTGGTAATGAGAAAGGACTGTTGGTATGGGGGCTTGGATGCGGGTTCGGCATGGGATGCCAATGCTATTTCGGCAAAAACTCACATTGGGGCGTAGATATCAACGCATACATCAAGTCGGACTGGAAACTGGGCGATGACGGTGAGAATGTCTGGGAATGGTTGAACGGTCCCGGGCTTATAGGAGATCTGAATCTTGCCATATTATACAGATTCTGACCTGTTTTTATAAAAACTTAAGTCCGCTGGTTTGTGGGGTTGCGCTTTTTTGACGAAATTTGCGTGACCTTTCAATGTAGGTGATATTTAACAAACACATATATCAAAATGAGTACAAAAAGCGCATTACAGATTGCACGCGCCGCTTATCAGCCTAAACTTCCCAAGGCTCTGCGCGGTGCATTGAAGGCTGTCGAGGGTGAGCCCACACAGTCAGTAGCAGACCAGGAGGAGGTAAAGAAGCTCTTCCCCAACACCTATGGCATGCCTTACCTTAAGTTTGAGCCAGCCGATGGCGCTCCCGCCAAGAAGTCACTCAACGCAGGTGTAATCCTGTCAGGTGGTCAGGCTCCCGGCGGTCACAACGTGATTGCAGGTCTGTTTGACGGACTTAAGAAACTGAACCCTGCCAATAAACTGTACGGTTTCATCCTGGGTCCTGGCGGTCTGGTTGACCATAACTACATGGAGCTTACTGCCGATATCATAGACGAGTACCGCAATACCGGTGGTTTCGATATCATCGGCTCTGGCCGTACCAAGCTGGAGAAGAAGGACCAGTTTGATAAGGGTCTGGAGATACTGAAAGCTCTTGACATCAAGGCTCTGGTTATCATCGGCGGTGATGATTCAAACACCAACGCATGCGTTCTGGCTGAGTACTACAAGGCAATCGGCGCAGGTGTACAGGTAATAGGCTGCCCCAAGACTATTGACGGTGACCTTAAGAACTCAGAGATTGAGACCTCATTCGGCTTTGATACCGCTACCAAGGTTTATTCAGAAATCATAGGTAACATAGAGCGTGACTGCAACTCAGCCCGTAAGTACTGGCATTTCATCAAGCTGATGGGACGTTCAGCCAGCCATGTAACTCTGGAGTGCGCTCTGCAGACCCAGCCCAACATCACCCTGATAGGTGAGGAGGTCGAGGCCAAGAACCAGACTCTGGATGACATTGTAACTTATATCGCTCAGGCAGTTGCCGACCGCGCCGCCCGTGGCATGAACTTTGGTACCGTACTGGTTCCCGAGGGTCTTATCGAGTTCATCCCTGCCATCAAGAAGCTTATCGCTGAGCTTAACGACGTACTCGCTGCCAATCAGGCTGAGTTTGACATGATCCAGGCCGATAAGAAGATACAGTACATAGTAAGCAAGCTCTCCAAGGGGAATGCCGCCATATTCAAGAGCCTGCCCGAGAGCGTAAGCCGTCAGCTGGCCTTGGAGCGTGACCCGCACGGAAACGTTCAGGTATCTCTGATTGAGACCGAGCAGCTGCTGGCCGATATGGTTGGCGTTAAGCTGGCTGAGTGGAAGAAGGAAGGCAAGTTCCTGGGCAAGTATGCCACACAGCATCACTTCTGCGGATATGAGGGCCGTTGCGCAGCTCCGTCAAACTTTGATGCCGACTACTGCTACAGCCTGGGTTACAACGCATCAATGCTTATCGCTGCCGGCAAGACCGGTTACATGTCATCAATCAAGAACACCGTAGCTCCTGCCGACGAGTGGATTGCAGGTGGTATTCCTATCACCATGATGATGAACATGGAGAAGCGTAACGGTGAAATGAAGCCCGTTATCCGCAAGGCTTTGGTTGAGCTTAACGGTGCTCCCTTCAAGGAGTTCATCAAGCATCGTGCAGAGTGGGCCCGTGAGACCTGCTTCGTATATCCCGGTCCTATCCAGTACTTTGGTCCCACCGAGGTCTGCGACCAGCCTACCAAGACCCTGCAGCTTGAGCACAGGAAATAAGTTGGCATAACTCAATAAGCTATGCCGGCCGGCAAAGGCAAAAATAAAAAGAAGAAAAGGGTTTCCGTCCCCAAAAAGAAAGGACGGAAGCCCTTTTATATTATGCCTGGCTGGGTGCATTGGTTGATTACCGTTGCACTGATAGCGGTGGTGTCAATAGGTGCTTACAGGTTTTTATTCCGTCCATATTTCTATAGGTGGAAGCCTTGTCATGGCGCAAAGGAGTACGATGTCTGCCTGCCTACAGGGTATCTGTGCTATGGAATAGACGTCTCTCACCATCAGGGTAAGATAGACTGGGGCAGGGTGGCGCTATCGTCGGCCGCAAACAGCTATCCTATAAGGTTTGCCATGATGAAGGCTACCGAGGGAAGCACGTTCACGGATTCTGAGTACCTGGACAATATCCGTGAAGCCCGCGCGGCAGGGTTCGTGTGCGGCGTGTATCATTTCTATAATCCCGGAACATCGCCCGAAAAGCAGGCAGAGCACTATATCAATACCGTGAAACTTCAAAAGGGAGATTTTGTTCCTGTGGTGGATGTGGAGCGTTCGGGACGCTCATCGGGAGACCTGCAGCGCGAACTGCTGGTCTTTCTCAAGGCGCTTGAAACCCATTATGGCGCAAAACCGGTTATATATGCATCCACAAAATTCCGCAAACGTCATCTGGACAGTGCCGAGTTTGACAGCTATCCGTTCTGGGTGGCACACTATTACGTGTCGCGTCCGGATACAGACAAGTTATGGCGGTTCTGGCAGTTTACAGACCGTGCCGGTGTTGATGGCATAGACGGGAATACTGATTTCAACGTTTTCCGTGGCACTGAGGCCGATTTCAATAAATTGAGAATTGAGAAGTGAGAATTGAAAATTATAAAAGGCGTTCGAATTTTTTTCGAGCGCCTTTTAATGTCGCGGGATAACGCGGGTGCCTGTAATTCTCAATTTTCAATTCTCAATTCTTAATTTTAGGGATTTTCCCCTGTTTTTTTAGGAAATTTCCCTGTTGCGGGTATAATTACCGTATTATTTTTGCATTGGAAACAAACCACAAAAACTATACGGTTATGAAAAAGTCAGTATTGTTCATTGCATTGATGGCAGTCACAATGACAGCCGGTGCGCAGAGAAACGACTTGTACTCAACCGGTAAGAGTACCGGAAAGTCTTCAGGTTCGTCAGCGTCACAGACCGCGGTCGTGACCCGTACCCCGTCATACACGGATCCGGCTCCTGTTCAGCAGGCAGCTCCTGTAGTGACGACTACTCCCCAGATCATAGTTGACCGTGATCCGGATGAGTATAACCGCCGTTATACATACGGAACCAGTCAGATTCAGTATGAGGATGGTTCAATACTGGATGATGTTCCTACCGTTTATATACATGACACCATCTATGTCCTTGATCCGGACGGGAAAAGGTATGTTGCAGACGGCTCATATGCCGAAGGGTATAACGATGCCGTTGAGGATTACTACCTGACTCGCCGTCTGTACAGGTTCCGTCATTACAACCGTCCCTATTTCTCACTGTATGATGAGATACTTTGGGATATAGTATATTGGGACCGTTTCTTCGATGACCGTTACTGGTATTATTCACATACCTATTATTATGATCCCTGGATCTATGATCCTTGGTACTATGATCCCTGGTATTACGATTCATGGTACTATAACTCATGGTATTATGATCCTTATTACTACAGGCCGTATTACTATTCCTCATATTATTATCCCGCAAATCACTACGCTCACACTATTTATGCGCCGGGTGACCGCAGAGTTGACAATTTTGTTGGAAACCGCAGGATCAACAATGGAGGATGGGACCGTAACCTGAGTCGTGCCACAACAGACCGGGTAGCTATGTCAGGGTCGAGCAGTAACCGTAGCGTAAGCAAAGCGGGAGGTTCTGTGGCATCAAGGTCAGCTAACGCCACTTCTGGTTCTTCATCAGGACGCAGTGTAGCTTCTGCTTCAAACCGTAGCGTGAGCAACAGCAGTTCCAGTTCAAGTCGCAGCGTGTCAGGTTCATCTTCAACCCGTAGCGTAAGCGGCAGCTCAACTGCCAGCAGCTCCAGCCGTAGTGCAAGCAGTGGCAGCACCACTTCGAGCTCCTCTCGCAGTGTATCGCAGTCAGGCAGTAGCTCTTCTTCGGTCAGGAGTGTGGCTCCTGCCACCTCTAGCCGCTCCAGCGCTTCACGTTCGGTCAGCAATGAGGCTACCAGGTCAACCCAGTCCGCCAATACATACGACCGCCCCAGCAGCACAAGCTCCAGCCGTAGCGTAAGTTCCGGCAGCTCAAGCTCCAGCCGTAGTGTATCGGGCAACAGCGGTAATACTCGCAGCGTAAACAGCGGAACCGGTTCCAGTAGTCGTAGTGTAAGCTCAGGCAGCACTAATTCAAGCAGCACCAGCTCAAGCCGTAGTGTAAGCAGCAGTTCTTCAAGCCGCAGCGTAAGCAGTAGCTCAAGCTCCAGCCGTAGCGCAGCGCCTGCCAATACAAGCAGCAGCTCTGTTTCACGCTCCAGCTCTGTAAGCAGCTCATCACGCAGCGTGAGCAGTTCAAGCTCCAGCCGCAGTTCAAGCTCCGGCAGCTACAGTTCTGTAAGTTCCGGCAGTTCCGGCGGATTCAGTTCAAGCAGTTCAGGTGGCAGCTTTAGCTCTGGTGGTGGCGGTGGTTCACATGCTTCATCAGGAAGCTCATCACGCAGATAATAAGGTTGATGGAGTGACAATCCGTACATCAAAAGGGAGAACTATAACCAGTTTAGATATACATTAAATATTACAGATATGAAAACCAATAAGTTAACAATATCATTCATTGCATTGTCAATCTCTTTGGCAGTGAGTGCCCAGACCACTTTCGATGCAGCCAAACTGTATGAGGAGGAACTGAACGGAACAGCCCGCTACGTGGGTATGGGCGGTGCCATGAGCGCACTGGGCAGTGACGCTTCGGTAATCAGCCACAATCCTGCCGGAATAGGCACATACCGCAACAGCGACATCAACATGTCATTATCGTTCTTCGGGTCTTCGGTCAATACCGATCCGTTGGCTACCAAAGCTAGTCCTTTAAGTATGAATGGCAGGACATTCTATTCCAAGAACAACAAGTCGGACATAAACATGGCTTTTGACAATTTCTCGGCCATCTTTTCCGGTTCGGAATCCGGTGACAACTATGTGAACTTCGGTATTTCATACCGTAAGCTTCAGAATATGGACCGTGACCTGGATTATATAGACTCATTCCTGGATGCCGACGGATATGAGGTGTGGCGCGAGTACAAGGATCATCAGCGCAACAAGATACACTCCTTTGATTTCAACCTGTCATGCAACCTGAGTGATCTGGTATATCTTGGATGGACAGTTGGACTGCTGTCAACCAATACATGGTCAGAGGGCTATTTCTATGATTATTATGGTAAAGGCATGCATCCTGATTATCCTGATGGCTTGGACTATACTGTTGCGGATAAGATGAATACTGCCGAGGGTTCCGGTTGGAACATGGCTTTTGGCTTGATAGTACGCCCTGTGTCACCTCTGCGCTTGGGCGTGGCTTTCAAGACCCCTACATTGTATAAGCAAACCCTTAAATACGCAGACTATCTGTATGCGTTTGAGGGGAAGCAATTCGCCGATGAACAGGGTAATGTGAACAAGTTCAGCAACTCTGTCGATTACAAGTTCTCATCTCCATGGTCTGTTAACCTGAGCGCAGGAGTCACATTTGGCCAGACTGCCATAGGAGCTGAATTTGAGAAGCATTTCACCCAGCGTTCATCACTATCTATTGATAATACCAAGATGGAAAACCAGGGTGCTATAGATTTCAATGATTATTCTACATTCAAGATAGGAATAGAGCAGAACATAAGCAACCTGTCGCTTCGTGCCGGCTACAATTACATAGAGCCTATGTTCAAGAATAATGCTGCTCCGTATCTGGGTGATTCAGAATTCAATGCGGGAAAACCCGGTGATATGGGACGTACTGATTTCCAGGTGGACCGTCTGGGCAAGACACATTACTTTACCGGTGGCATAGGCTACTGCTCAGCTCCCGACGGTGATGGTACACAGTTCTACATTGACCTTGCATATATGCACGGAATAAGAAACAGCACCGTGAATGTGAACGAATATGTTGAGGATGTTGACGTGAAATATAATTATAAGACAGACAAGATCCTGCTTACAGTAGGATGGAGCTTTTAATTTGAGATGATAGTTGTTTGGGTTCCGGTTGGCTTAGGTGGCCAGCCGGAATTTTTTATCTGTCAGAATTTTCCCAGAATGCGGTCCATCACCCAGTTGGTAGGTGTGGCGCTTATGCCGTCACATGTACAGACTGACTTGCCGTTCAGGTGGTCAACCACTGCCTGTACCAGCGGGAACTGCACGTGTTCGGGATTGGGTATGTCAAACTCGTGACGACCTTGGCTGTCATGCAACGCTATTGGCTGGAAAGTGAATATGGAGAAACAGATCATGCCCTGGTCACCAATAAGTTCAATGCGGTCCTCCTTGGCGGATTCATCGGCCACAAAGCACCATGAACCGGAGCCAACCAGACCGTTCTCGAACTTGAAGCATGCGCTTACCGTGTCCTCGGCCTGATACAGACCGGCGCGGTTGCTGCACAGTCCATAGGCATCGATTATGCATCCGCACAGTTCCTGCACCATGTCTATCTGGTGCGGGGCCAGGTCATAGAAATATCCGCCTCCCGATATGTCGGGGATGACACGCCATGGCAGATTGGTGCTGTTATAGTCCAGTTCTTTAGGAGGCTGGGCAAAACGTATCTGTACGTTTATGAGTTTGCCTATCTGAGGTATGAGTTCCTTGACTTTAAGGAAGTAGGGCAGGTAGCGGCGGTAATATGCCACAAAGCATGGGACTCCTGTCTCCCGTGACACGCGGTTGATCCTCATGCACTCCTCATAGCTCTGTGCCATGGGCTTCTCTATATAGACCGGTTTGCCGGCTTTCATGGCCATTATGGCGTAGGTGGCGTGTGATGAGGGGGGCGTGGCAATATAGACGGCATCGACATTGGGGTCCTCTATGAGGTCCATGGCGTCGGTGTACCATTTACTGATGTTATGTCTCTGGGCGTATGATTGTGTCCTGGTCTTGTCACGACCCATGACAGCTTCTATGGCCGAGCCTTCCGCCTTGGCGAATGCAGGACCGCTTTTCTTTTCGGTCACCTGCCCGCATCCTATGAATCCCCATCTTATCATATCCGTAACAGCTATGGAATCAATCGTAGAATGTCCAGCTCAGTCCGAACTTGACCATTCCCGGGTTTGCGGGATAACCCGGTACAATGAAAGAGTCACGGTTGCTTAGCAGACCGTCATTGGCATGGTAGTACATTATATAGAAACGTACTCCCCGGAGTTGGCAGTTTACATACCCTGTGAGCAACGGATAACCGCCTACTTCCTGAATAAACGCATCATTCTGCAGATGATACATTCCTACAGCGGGACAATAACCTGGAGCGTTGTATCTTGTAAAGAACAGGGCGTTGGCACCAATCTCCATGTGAAGCCTCTTGTAATATACGAACTTGAAGTATAAGTCAGAGAATATGTTCAGGTCCGGCAAGGGGATTATCTCCTTGTTGCCCGAAAGCTGGTATGTCACGTGATTGTCCCAGTGGAGTGGTCCAAGCTTGAAGTTCTGTATCAATGTGGCACTCAGGATCTGTATGGAGTTTTCATGCTGGGCTGCCGTAATGGAGTAGGAGGGTTGTGATACGCCGTCGGCATTAGTATAGACTCCTGCATCATTCTTAAGATAGATGTAGTTGGCCACGTTTTCCACGTCAAGCCGGAATGTAGTTCCGCTGCTCTCAATATCTATATATCCGCCAAAACCGGTGCGGAACTGTTTCTTGAAGTCCTCATCCCACCATGCGAATGTTGAGTGCTGGTTAGCGTAGAAGAAAGGAGCCTCTTTTGCCGACATCCGGCCGTATGCACCTATTTTGGCATCCTTACCTAAAACGGGATATTTCAGTTCCATCTGTCCGGAGAGTGTGAAATCACCAAGATTGGCTCCCAGCAGGGCGCTTTCTGCATTGGCGCTGAATGTCAGGTTATCGCCTTGGACCTTTTCAAGCTGTGCTCCCACAATGAAATTACCTTCACTGTACCTGCGCATGTATTCGCTGCCGTTTCCCAGGGTGTCGGGCATGGAGTAGTTCTTGTACTCATATCTTGCAAATGCGCTCAGACCTGCAAATGCCCATTTTGTGGAACCCTCAAGAAGTGACAGAGACAATGTGTTGGTCACATAGAAGTTTTTCATTTGGTCTATCGAATCATTCTTGAGAAACGTATGGGTGTAGAAACCGTCGGGAATCTGATGATATATGTATCTTCTCTGAAGATGCCCTATTTCAAGTGTATGTGCTGCCTTTCCGAATTCAATATCACGGCTGAAAGTGTAAGTGGTATCGCCTATACTGTCTGTCCGGTATGTGGTGGTCTTTATTGTAAGCTCTTGGTTGACAAGCGCCTGGGCGCGTTTAAGATTGTTCCAGTTGTAATAAAGGCGGAAAGGTATGTCTTCGGGGGCATATTGCTTACGCCCTTCGGCCATGGCCTCAGGGTTGGTGATATACCTTTTGTCCTGTACTCCTCCGTTCTCGGTAACCTTGATCTCATCCTTGTTTACCGTTACATATATATGGTATAAATCACCGCGATAATAGGTGTAAAGCCTTGCATCGAACATTGAGGTGGACTGGCTGTTGTAACGTCCGCGTCCCAACTGGTAATCCAGGTCAAAACCTAAGCCTACTCTCTTGTTGAAATTGGCTACAAAGTTTCCTTTTATGTGCTCTTCGCCTGTACGTCGGTTACCGCCTTTGTAGTAGTCAATGCTGACATGAGGTGATTTTGTGTCGGTAAAACGGAACTGGTCAGGGTTCTTTATCCAGAAATCGTACGGTGCGTCAAAAATGAAATCCTCGGGTTCCTCGCGCTCAAACCATAGGCGTGACAGACGCGGTGATCCCATATTGCCCAGATGGCTGTATGAGCCGAACATTCCCTCGGTCAGGTGTACATTCTGGAATGAGTGATGCAATGTGTCAGGCTGCAGTATATCCGGCAGACCGGTTTTTGTGTTCATGGTCCACTGGACATAATCTTTGGATACTGTGCGTTCAACTACTGTAGAGTCCTTGTCGGGATCCGTGTTCATGAACCCGTCCATGGTTTCGCCAAAGAATCCGTCCTGATTCTGTGACAATGTGCTTTGTGCGTAAGCAGGTTCCGCAACAGCAAGCATCGCGGTCAACAGCACAGTCGTTACCCCGGCTTTTTTATTGAAGTGGACTCTGTTGAACATTTACGGAACCAGTCTGAGTATGTATTCGGCAATTTTTATGAGTATTGAAATGCCACAGGCAATATAAAAAGGTGTAGTGCCCATTACGCCGCTTATCTGAAGGACAAAAAGCACGGTAGTTATGGCTGCACCTGCCAGAAACAGCGTATTGAGCGTGTATCGGACCTTATCTTTTCCGTCTTCATGTCCTGATCTGTGCCTGCGTACACCACTCTTCCTTACCTTGCCGGTTATGTCATATGTGGCGCGGCTGTCCATGTCGGAAAGTATGGTGTATGCTTCTACAATGCGGGAGTGTAGTGGGGTGCCTTCCGGATTCTCTGCTTCCAGGCGCTCGAAGGCTGATTTTATTTCCGCATCAGTTGCAGACGGGTCAACCCCTAAGACAGTATATAATTCCTTGTTTGAGGCCATCTTGATCAATAGTTTCCGTAAACGGAGTCAACGGCTTTCTGGAAGAGATTGTCTTTAAGGTCAATGGTCTTGATGCGGAATTTGCCGGTGCTCTTAAGGAATTTGGTTCCTTTACGGTTGTAAGCCTCCTTGTCGGTTATCCAATCCTCGGCGGGAAATATCTTGCCGCCACCTTCACGTCCCTCTTCATAACGATATTTGATGTCGGTCATTTTCATAATGAAGGTTCCATCCTTAACGGCAACCTGGAAGTTATATGATATCTTGGATTCATCGGCCACGAATGCGGTGCTTTTGAATACAATCGTCTGGTCAACATGGAAAATGTATCGATGAGTCCCTGAATCCTCATTCAGAATGCGTCCTGCCTGAGCGTATGGTTTGGCAAACCGTCCTTTTGCCCAGTTGAGCAGAATATCATAGCACTGGTCGGCACTCATGCCGTTCGGAATCTGTTCGGTCCGGGTAAAGCAGACACTTCCGTTTTCGTCAACAGGAACGGCACCCTTACCGTATTTGGGATCCTGTTCATTGACTCCTCTTGCAGAAACCAGGATGGTGGCCATCAGACATACAATTGCCAATATACCTTTTTTCATCATAATGGTACGTTTTTGTTATTCTGTACAAAAGTAGTTCTTTTTGCTGATAATCTGAAATTGCGCTGCCGTATTATTACCGGGTGAATAGACAAATATGATGTGTAGAATGTGGTTTTAGGCTTGCTTTTTTCACTTTTTGGCCATGTCATAAAAGTTTTTGACTTTTTTTTTAAAAAAAGATGATTGAATCTTTGCAACTAATGGAATAAGTATTATTTTTGCGTCAGTATGGATTTCATTTAATCATTTCAATAACAAACAACTATGGAGAAAATTTTGAAACAGGCTGCTGAGCTTTACGCAGCATTTGCAAAGGACGCTTGCGCACAGGTAGAAAAAGGTAACAAGGCTGCTGGCACACGTGCCCGCAAGGCTTCATTGGAGCTCGAGAAGCTGATGAAGGAATTCCGCAAGGCTTCACTTGCAGCTGCTAAGTAATTTAATTCTCAAACAAAAAAAGAGGGGTACAATTGCTTGTACCCCTCTTTTTTATTCTTACACCATCAGACTATCAGTTGTAAGCAAAGCCTTCTTATTTTAAAAAAGTCTCCCTTTGCACAGAACTTTTTGGGGTATCAGTATCTGAAACCGTCGCCACCCTCGGCGCGTTAGAGGGAGGGCCCGCGCCAAAGGCGTGGGAGGGATAGCGCCCCATCGGGGCGCGTAGTTTCAGATACTGATACCCCAAAAAGTTCGTTAGATTACTCTAGGTACTGCATGATGCGGCCGCTGATCTGGAGGAGGGAAATCTCACAGACCTTGGTGTCGTATTGTACTTGGAGGAGGCTCTCCTCTGCATCCAGAAGGGATTTCTGTGCCTCACGCATCTCAATTCCGGAGAGGTTACCCAAAAGGTAACGCTCCTGTGCAATCTCCATGGTTTCCTGAGCGGTCTTGAGATTCTGCTCCTGTAGTTCCAGCAGCATCAGGTTATTCTGATAAGCCTGCCAGAAATCATCCAGGTTGGCGCGTAACTGCAGTTCCAGCTGGTCAATGGTGATATCGGCTGTAAGTTCGTCAAGACGGGCGTTGCGCTCCTGTACACGTTGCTTGCCTGTTATCAGGTTTATGCCTACCGTTGCGCCGAATGAAGGACCCCAGTTGGTACGTTCGGTGTAGGTGCTGTTTCCGTAAATGTTGTGGGTAAGGCCGTATGAGGCGTTTAGCTTCAGGTACGGATAGTTGCGGGCCTGTACGGCACGACGGTCCAGCTGGGCTATGGTGCGGTTGCTTTCAGCACGCAGCAGTGATGAGTTGGTCTTCATCATGTCCTCATAGAGAGACTCGTAATCAAGACCGGTAAGAAGATTGATTGCAGTATCGGCTGCCACGTGGACTGAACGCAAGTCCTGGTTTGACATGAGGCGGTTAATGCGTATGTTGGCCGATGCCACAGATTCATGCTGTTTCAGGCTTTTGGCACTGTCAGAGTTGAAATATACCTGTGCCTGCTGCATATCCAGACGTGAGTCTCCACCCATGTCATAACGTTCGTTGGTTATACGCAGACGCTCTTTTGACAATGAAGTGGCATACTCCAAATTCTTAAGATGAATGGTCTGGCGCACAAGGTTGTAGTACTCTGTAGTCAGGGTGGCTATGTAATCCTCAATGGTAACGCGTGTCTGTATGGCTCCCTGGTTGTGCAGCTCCTCCATGCGGTCGCGTGTGGCCTGGATGCTGAATCCGTCAAATACTGTCCAGTCTGCACGCAGCTGTGCATTGAGAGTGTGATCCAGTACGTTACGGTTGGAGACTGTTGAGCCGTCGGATGCCAAAGTGGCATCATTGCTGGAGAGTGAACCTGAATAACTGCCCGTGGCACTGAGGGTAGGAGATCCTCCGGCGTATGCCCAAGAGTCGTTATTGGCTGCCTTCTCCTCGGATATGTTTACAAGTTTTATCTGATAACTCTCGCTGATGCCTGTCTCAAGGCATTCTTTCAGAGTCATGATCTGTGCCTTCATGCCTATGCTCAAGGCAATGGCAACGGCTGTGGATAGTATTCTGTACGGTTTCATTCCTTTTTCTTCTGTGTTTTGCGGTCAGTTGAAATGTAACTGTAAACGGCAGGCACGATATACATTGTAAAGAAGGTGGAAATGAGCATTCCGCCTACTACCGCCGTACCCATGGCAATACGTCCGGCGCTGCCTTCGCCGTGGGCGAACATAAGCGGCAGCAGACCCAGCATGGTTGACGTACTGGTCATAAGGATAGGTCTCAAGCGCTGGACCGATGCCTGGCGGATAGCCTCTGCCTTATCAATGCCGTTACCCTGCTTCTGGTTGGCGAACTCCACAATCAGGATACCGTTCTTGGCCACAAGGCCTATCAGCATTATTATACCTATCTCACTGAATATGTTCATGGTCTGTCCGCCTGAACGTATGAATACCAATGCTCCGAACACGGCCAGAGGTACTGTAATCATCACGATGAGCGGATCCTTGAAACTCTCGAACTGTGCTGCAAGCACCAGATAGATAAGCAAAAGAGCAAGTCCGAATGCGAACAGCAGGCTGTTGGAACTCTCGCGGAAGTCTTTGGACTCACCTGTGAGTGCGGTACGGAAGGTGTCATCCAAAGTCTCCTTGGCAATCTTGTCCATTTCATCTAGAGCCTGTCCCAAAGTGTAGCCTTTGCCAAGTCCTGCAGATACTGTAGCCGATACAAATCGGTTGTAGCGGTACAGGCGTGGGGGAGCGATATCCTCCTTGAGGTCAACCAGGTTCTCCATCTGGATCATGTCGCCGCTTCCGCTGCGCATGTATATGGACTTGAGCGCCTGGGTGGTATTACGCTGCTGGCGGTTGATCTCGCCTATAATGTCATACTGCTTTCCGTTCATGTAGAGGTAGCCCATGCGCTGGCCGCTCAGTCCCCATTGCAGGGTCTGGGCAATGTCACGGGTGCTCACGCCCAGCAGGTTGGCCTTCTCCCGGTTGATTGATATGCGCACCTCGGGCTTGGAGAACTTGAGGTCGGCATCGGCCATCTGGAACGCGGGGTTCTCGTTTACGCGGGCCAGGAATGTGGGCAGCACATCCTGCAACTTCTCGATATTGGTAGCCTGCAGTACGTAACGTACAGGCATGCCGCCACGGCCTCCGGCAAATGATGACTGCTGCTGAACGAACGCGCGGGCGTCGTTCTCGCGGCGTACGGCGGCGCTCAGTTTCTCAAACACCTCCATCTGCGAGTAGCTGCGCTCTTTTATGTCCTTAAGGGTAATCTGTATGTTACCGCCGCCGCTCGATACGCGGGCTGTAACGAACTTGGCATCGGGCATCAGTGAATCCACCACGTCGTTTATGCGTTCGGTGTAGTCACGCATGTATTCGTAAGTTACTCCCTCGGGACCTTGGGTACGCACCGTTACCTGTGAACGGTCCTCCATGGGAGCCATCTCGGACGGGGTCTTGCTCCACATCCATGCAGCCAATCCCAGTGCCACTAACATAGAACTGAGTGCTATCCAGCGATGACGCAGTATAAAGTCCAGACTCTTGCTGTAATAGCGGTTCATGCCTTCAAAGAATGGCTCGGACCAGGAGTAGAAACGGTTTTTCTTTTCCCTGCGCACCAGGATCTTGGTGGAGAGCATCGGGGTGAATGTCAGGGCGGTAAAGGTTGATATCACTACGGCACCTGCAATGACGAATGCAAACTCGCGGAACAGACGGCCGGTCTGGCCCTCCATGAATACGATGGGCACGAATACGCACAGCAGGGTGATGGATGTGGATATGATGGCAAACAGAATCTCCTTGGAGCCGTCTATGCCGGCCTCACGTGGAGTCATGCCTTTCTCTATGCGGTTGTAGATGTTTTCGGTCATCACTATGGCGTCATCCACTACAAGTCCCACCGACAGAACTACCGCCAGCATGGAGAGTACGTTGATACTGAACCCCATAAGGTACATCACAAAGAATGCTCCGATAATTGATACGGGAATGACCAATACGGGAATCAGGGTTACACGCCAGTCACGCAGGAACAGGAATATGATAAGTATAACCAGTATGAATGCCTCATAAAGCGTGGTCTTGACCTCATTGATACTGGCGCGGATAAAGCGGGTGTTGTCAAATCCGTACTCGTAGCCTACGTCTTCAGGCAGGTCCTTCTCCATCAGTTTCATGCGGTCATAGACGGCGTTGGCTATGTTGATGTGGTTGGCGCCGGGCTGGGGCGTAACAGCCACACCCACCATGGGGATGCCGTTCATCTTCATGTAGCTCTTTATGTCACGCGGGCTCAACTCGGCCTGGCCTACATCGCTGAACCGTATTACCTTGGTGCCGTCATGCTTGATTACCAGGTTGTTGAACTCCTCGGTGGTGTGCATCTGGCCAAGGGTACGTATCTCAAGCTCAGTGGTGTTGCCCTCGATGGTTCCGGAAGGAAGCTCCACGTTCTCGCGGTCCAGGGCGTTCTTTACGTCCATGGGGGTGATGCCGTAACCGGACATCTTTACCGGGTCAAGCCACAGGCGCATGCAGTAACGCTTTTCACCCCATATCATTACGGAGCTTACGTCCTGGATAGTCTGAAGCTGCTCCTTAACCACAAGGTCTGCCAGCTCACTCAGCTCCAGCAGCGAGCGTTTGTCACTGTGCAGGGCCACCATAAGGATTGGCATGGCGTCGGCATCGGCCTTGGATACGGTGGGCGGATCGCAGTCTCGCGGCAGCATTCGCTGGGCGCGTGATACCTTGTCACGCACGTCGTTGGCAGCGGTCTCAAGATCGACTGAGAGCTCAAACTCTACGGTTATGCGGCTGCTGCCGTATTGGCTTACCGATGAAAGGGAGCGGATACCGGGGATACCGTTGATCTGCTGCTCCAGCGGTTCGGTAATCTGATTCTCGATAACCTCGGCATTGGCACCGGGGTATGATGCCGATACTGATATGATAGGGTTATCTACCGAAGGGTATTCGCGCACACCAAGGCTGGTGTAGCCTACAATACCGAACAGTATTATTATGAGCACCAGCACAGTAGCCAGTACCGGGCGTCTTATACTAAGTTCTGAGATGTTCATCTGCCGCGGGATTATTTCAGTTCAACCCTCATTCCGGTACGCAGCTGCATGGTGCCGCTGGTTATTACGGTGTCGCCTACATTGAGGCCGCTCAGCACCTGCACCATAGCATCGGTACGCAGGCCCTTGGTAATCTCCTGCGGTATGGCCTTGCCGCCCTTGTAAAGAAAGACCTTGTCTATGCCCATCTCGGAAATGACAGCCTCGCTGGGTACTGCAAGTGTATTCTCAAATGTGCGGGTGTTGAGGCTCACGCTTACATAACGGCCTGGTACCAGTTTGCCGCCTACGTTGTTGTATATGGCACGTACCAGATAGGTCCTTGTTCCCTGGTCAACTTTGGAATTTGTGGCATATACCTGGGCAGGAAATACCTCATCAAAGCCTTCAACAGTGAACGTGAGTCTGGCTCCGTTCTGGAGTACTCCGGCGTAACGCTCGGGAACGGCGAACTCAACTTTCAGCTTCTCTGTATTTGTGAGAGTGGCTACATTGGTATTGGGCGATGCGTATGCACCTACGCTGACCTGACGCAGACCGATGATTCCGTCAAACGGTGCCTTGAGCTCGGTCTGGTCCAGTTTGGCCTTGCATTCCTCTATATCAGCCTGCAACTTGTTGAAGTTGGCCTCGGCATCCTGATAAGCCTCCTTACTTACTGCCTCCTTCTCATAGAGCGCTTTCTGGCGGGCCAGACGGTCCTCGGTTGACTGATACTGCGCCTCAAGTTTCTTGAGCTGGGCCTGCAGGGGGGCATCGTTAATCTTGGCCAGCACCTGGCCTTTCCTTACTCTTGAACCCTCCTCAAAGTATATTCCTGTTATCTTGCCTGATGTCTCGAATGAAAGGTTAACCTCTTCATTAGGTATAAGGCTACCGCTGATGTTGATGCCGTCAACCAGCTCGGTGGGCTGCATTATTACATGGCGTACCAGTAAGGTTTGGCCACCGCGGCCTAATGCTCCGACCGGGCCGGGCATTGCTCCGGGTACGGGACCGGCAGGTATCTCACTGTTTTTCTTGGGTCTGAAACTGATAATGCCCCAGCTGATTAAGCCCCATACGGCCAGGCCTATCACGATTAAGGCAATAAGCACACGTTTGGTAGTCTTGCTCATGTTGAATTGATGTCCTCTAAGTTATAACTTCACAAAAATAATGTTTTGACACCTTATTTAATTAAATTGTCTGATGCCGTTAACCTTTTTTAATGCAGACGTTCCATATAATGAAAAAACGGTTGCCTGAAACAGACAACCGTTCTTGATTCACCGACAGAAACGTCATTCAAGCTTACCACCCATGCTAAGCACAATCTGCTGCATGGCAGCCTTTACGGCAACCTTGTCCTGTTCCTTGTACTCGCCTGTATTGTCCTGGGTAACGGTCTTGCCGTCAACAGACCAGAGTTTGGCCTGATCCTTTTCCAGGTCAGCAGTCTGTTCGCGATAGTATTGGGTAGCCAGTTCGGGAGTCTGGAAATTGTACATCATCTTTGATTCCGAACAATTGTCGCCCTTGAACTTGGCAATCCACTCCAGTTTGAATCCTACGTAATCCCATGAAAGGAGCACCTCATTGCCCTTATCCTCATAGGTAGGGGTGCCTGCTCCCATAAGTGTCATGTATGAACCCATCAGACCTGCCAGGCCTTGACCGGCAGCCTGTGCCTGCTGTCCGTTTGCAACTCTTATAGAATCTGATACACGGTTAGCTTCCTCAATGGATGCATTCAACTCATTTGTTGACTTGTTAAGTGCGTTTACACCCTTGTCAACCTGTGCCTCAACTGCTTTCTCGGCAGCGCCTAATGCTTTCTCTGTAGCTTTTTCCGTAGTCTGCTCCACTGATTTTGTCACTGCTTTCTCAACACCTTTTTCTGCAGCCTGGAGGGCTTTGTCGGCAAGGCGGTTCAGGAACTGGGCATTGGCTGGAATGGCAAACAATGCCGCAACCATCATAAATACGAGTGATCTTTTCATAATTGATTGAATAGTTGGTTGAATATGCATGGACAAATGTAGAGATTATTTTTGGTTAATTAGGTTTCTATGATATATTTTTGCAAGTAATAATGAATTAAATAAAAAATAGGGATAATGAAAAAGTATATAGAACAGAACAGGGAGAGGTTCTTTGAAGAACTGTTTTCCGTATTGAGAATTCCTTCAATCAGTGCAAAACAGGAGAACAAGCCCGATATGGTAAAGTGTGCAGAAAGGCTTCGGGAATTGTTGCTTGAGGCCGGAGCCGATATGGCAGAAGTTATGCCCACAAGCGGTAATCCGGTTGTGTTTGGGCGCAAGATTGTGGATCCGTCATATAAGACCGTGCTTGTATATGGCCATTATGATGTACAACCACCTGAACCGCTGGAAAAATGGCATACTGACCCGTTTGAGCCTGTCATACATGACGATGCCATCTGGTGCCGCGGCGCCAATGATGACAAGGGCCAGCTGTTCATGCATATTAAGGCGTTTGAGTACATGGTCCGCACAGGACAGCTCAGGCACAACGTCAAGTTCATATTCGAGGGCGAGGAGGAGATCGGCAGCCCTTCGCTCCCGGAATTCATCAAGGCTAACAAGGAACTGCTCGCGGCCGATATATGTCTGGTGTCAGATACCACCATGATATCTGATAAGGTTCCGTCCATAAACTGCGGAATGCGTGGCCTGGCATATCTTGAGGTAAAAGTTACAGGTCCCAACAAGGATCTTCACTCCGGACATTACGGGGGTGCTGTGGCCAATCCCATAAATGTGTTGTGTGATATGATTTCATCGCTCATAGACAAGGACGGCCGCATAACGGTGCCCGGATTCTATGACAAGGTGGTGGAACTTACGCCCGATGAGCGCAAGATGCTGGCACGTGCCCCGTTCGATATCGATGAGTACAAGGCGTTCCTGGACATCAACGAGGTCAAGGGTGAGAAGGGTTACACCACTTTGGAGCGCACTGGAATACGTCCTTCGCTTGATGTCTGCGGCATTTGGGGCGGATACACTGGCCAAGGCGCAAAGACTGTCCTTCCCAGCGAGGCACACGCAAAAATATCGATGCGTTTGGTGCCAAATCAGACCAGCGCCGAAATTTCAAAGCTTTTTATGGACCATTTTCTGCGCATCGCTCCGCCTTACGTGAAAGTTGAGGTAACACCGTTTGAGAGCGGTGACGGTTTCCTTATTCCAATCTCTTCTGATGCATACAAGGCTGCATCTCGGGCTATAGGCGAGGTATACGGTATCGAGCCCGTCCCCAGTCGCGGCGGTGGCAGCATACCTATCCTGGCTGAGTTCCAGAAAGTGCTGGGAATGGATCCTCTGCTCATGGGGTTCGGCCTGGAGCGCGACACCATCCACAGTCCCAACGAGAGTTACCTGCTCAAGCAGTTCTTCGGCGGCATGCAGAGCATCGCCCTCTTCTACAAATATTTCTAAGCGAGCCTCCGGGGTCTGCCCCCTTTTGAGCATGCTACTCTTAAAATAAGAGCTAACCTTAACATGTGCAAAAGGGGTCTGACCCCCATAGAAGACAGATGGCACTACCTTTCAGCAGGCGGTGCCATCCCATGAATTACTAAACTATTGTCTTATTATCTCAAATTGATTTGGGATCGGGACTATTGTCACAGCTCGAATGAGCTGTTGCGGTAGAATTCCAGCAGGGCTGTATTGAACAGGTACTCGTAACGGTACTTGAGCATGTCGGCCTGTGCCGTTACAAGTCTGTTCTTGGATTCATTGAATTCCGTGATGCTGGCTTTTCCGCCTTCATATTTTGCCTGCACCAGGTCAAATGACTCCCTGGCACTGACCTGTACAAGTTCACTGCTCTCATAGCGGCTTTTGGAGGCAACGGCATTATAGTATGCCTGCTGGATCTCTTTGTAGAGCTGTTTCTTTACGTTGTCCAGCTGCATCTGCTGGTTCATCCGGCCCAACCGGGCGGAGCGCACATTGTTGCGGTTGCTGTTACGTGAGAATATTGGAATATTCAGGTTAAGTCCAATATACTGGCTGAAGTTGTTCTTTAACTGGTCGGACAACGGATCGGACTGGAACTTGGAAGATGTGTAGTAGTTGGTGCCGGCACCTGCACTCAGCGAGAGAGTGGGGTAGAATCCCGATTTGGCAATGTCAATGTTCCTGGTGCTTTGCTCAAGACGTATCTCTTCACTCTTTATTGAGGGTTTGATGCCTAGAGCCTGTTCGTAAACACTCTCAGGACTTTCAGGTATGCTGAATTCCAGTTCATTGGCTTCAGGTGCCTTGATATCGAACCCTTCGGGAGACGGAAGTTCCATCAGCTGGGTGAGAGTAAGGATGCTCAGGCTAAGGTTATTCCCGGCTTGCGTCACTGACAGACGGCTCTGCGCAAGGGTGGCTTGTTGTGATGCCACCTCGGCATTGCTGGCCTTACCTGTAGCGGCCAGTGCGGTCAGACGCTCCACCTGCATGGAGTCTATGGTGACCTGATTACGTGCCACATCCAGTATGCTGCGGTCATATACAATTTGGATGAATGCCTGCGCCACCTGTACGCGGACATCGTCCTTGATCCGTTCCAGGTCACTCTTGGCAGCTTCGAGACTGAGCTCAGCCAGCTTGATGTTGCCGGTGATGCGATGGCCTGCAAACAGCGTCACGTCAGTGCCTATGTTGAATGATGTACTGGTAGTGTTGGTGTTGTCATATGTGTTGTTGGCCGTCAGACCACGACCGAACGACCAGTTCTGTGACGCTCCTGCCGATACGCCCGGCAGACGGTTGCTTAGGGCGGAGTTGTAGTCTATCTCACGGCTTTCGGCACTCAGACCGCTTTGGCGTATCTGGATGTTGTTCTCAAGAGCGTAGTCTATGCATTGCTGCAGTGTCCAGGTTTCTGTAGCTTGCGCTGTGCCGCATATCAGGAGTGCAGCAAGTGCTGAAAAAATACCTGTAGTTTTCATAATCCCTCTGTTTATATGTTTTAGTACTATGGATTATTCTTCAGTCTCCTGATTCTTTGTATCCTCAGATTCCGGTGTCTCTGCAGTCTCATCCTCGATGATGCGTGGACCGCGAACCACATCGCCCTGGGCCAGTCCCTGCTTGATCTCTATGTTCACGCCGTCGCTAAGTCCCGTGGTAACCTTGGTCTTGGTGTAAGTTCCGTCTTCGGCCTTCTTGTAAACGTAAGGCTCGTTCTTTACGAATTCAAGTGCGCTCTCGGGTACGCTCAGTACGCTGTCGGCTTTCTCCAATTCAATCTGGGCGTTGGCACTGTAACCGGAGCGGATAGTGTGCTCCGAGTCAACCTTGACGGCAGCCTTTACCTTGAACTGATTTGCTCCGTTGCTCTCGACAGCCTTAGGTGAAATGTACTCCAGACTAGCATCGAATGTATAGTCGCGCAAGGCACCGATGGTTATGGTCAGGGGCATTCCCTCATAGAGTGAGCCCACCTCAGTCTCGTCAATCTGGCCCTCAAAAATAAGGTCACTCATGTTGGCTACGGTTGCCACGGTGGTTCCGTCGTTCAGGGTGTTGGCCTGGATTACAGAATTACCTACCTTGACAGGTATATCAAGGATGAGTCCGGTAATTGTAGAACGTATCAGGGTAGAGCTTGAGGTGGCGTTCTTGGATGATACGCCGTCGCGGATTACCTCAAGCGACTCCTGTGATGCTGCATACTCCTCCTTTGCCTGATTGAGCTGCTGCTCAAATTTTTCATACTCCTCGGCGCTGATAAGGTTCTTTTCAAAGAGGGCCTTCTCTCGGTCAAAGTTGGTCTGTGCCTGCTTGAGATTTATTTCCGACAGGCGTACGCGGCTCTGGGCTGCAGAGAGGGAATTCATGTCGGGGATGACGGTAAGGCGTGCTATAACCTCGCCTTTCTGGACCATTTGGCCGGCCTCCTTGAATATTTCGGCTATGATACCGTTTATCTGGGGCTTGATATTTACCTCATTGCGCGGCACAATCTTTCCGGTAAGCACAGTGGTACGTGCTATATCCTGCTTTGCGGCAGTGAGTTCCTGATAGCGGATCTCCTGAGGTTTTGATTTCTTGTAAAGGAATACGAATGTTCCTGCAAACACTGCTACGATGAGTACTACTACGATGTACTTGATTACTTTTTTCATATCTGTTTTTATTTTTTTTGTTTCCTATTTGTTATTCGTCACGCATTGCATCAACCGGTTTTACGGCCATTGCCCTGAGGGCGGGGGCGAGTCCGGCCAGAGCTCCCAATACCGCAAGCAGCAGTGCTGCAATCACGGCGGTGTTGAATGATATCTGGAACTGTGTCGCGCCGCCTGTGGCTGACTCGAATATATTGAGCAGGAATACCGCAAACACTATTCCTGCGCTTCCGGCTGCCAGCGTCAGGGCTATGCTCTCAGTCATTATCTGTGTCAGGATCTCGCCCGGCATTGCACCTATGGCGCGGCGTATGCCTATCTCAATGGTGCGTTCCTTTACGGTTACCATCATGATGTTGCTTACTCCTATGCAGCCTGCCATCAGGGTTCCCAGGCCAACCAGCCATATCATGAAGTTGAGTCCGCGGAACAGGTTATCCACTATCATGAATATCTCTTCGGTGTTGAGAACCTGCATGGCCTCGCTGTCATCCGGGTCAAACGAGTGCTGACGGGCCATAATGGAGCGTATGCGGGGCTCCAGAGCGCTGGTGTGAATACCTCCCTTGGCGGTAAGGCATATTATGTCAACTATGTTACCGCGGTTGTAGATGGTTGCGGCTAGCGTCTCGGGAATCATGAGCGAATAACTGGAACTGCTGTTGATGCTCAAGTTGCTCGAAGACATATCCACTCCTACAATCTGGAAATAAATGTCGCCTGACTTTATGAATTTGCCGCAGGGGTCACCACCATCGGGGAAGAGCTGCTGGTATATTCGTCTTCCTATGACGCATACCTTACGTTCCATCATGATGTCGGTCTGGTTAAGATAGCGTCCGTAGCGCATCTTGGGCTGTTCTATCTTGCAGTAGTCTGCACTGACACCCTTGATGGCAGCTGATGTGGAGTATTCTCCGTATTCGACTGAGTTGCCCCATCCGCTTATCATGGGTGATACTACGTCAAGCTCGGGAATCATCTGCTTGAGTCGTTCTATATCGGTGCGGGTAAAGTTCCAGTAACGGCCCTCGGGAAGTCCCTTGTAGGGTTTTGAGGTGTTGGACGATATCAGTACCATAGTGTTGGTGGCAAATCCGCCGAAGTTCTCCTCCAGAAGGCCCTTGAGTCCCTGTCCGCCGCCAATCATGAAGAGCAGCATAAAGAGGCCCCAGAATACTCCGAATCCGGTAAGTATGGTACGGCGTCTGTTCCTTGTCAAGGAATCTGCCGTCTCTCTGAATGAATCTATATCGAATCTCATAATCAGTCTGCTCTTAATGCTTCAATCGGTCTTACGCGCGCTGCCTTTACAGCGGGGAACAATCCTGCTATTGTGCCTGCAATGACCAGTACTACTGTTGATTTTATTGCCTCACTCATCCCTACGGTAGGATTGATAAGGAGACGGATGCTCTGTCCGAACACATCCATGGATTCCTGACCTATGGTCTGGTCCATGATGATGCATGCAATCATACCCAACACCATTCCTATATACCCGAACAGTGCGGTAATGCCTATACTCTCGGCTATTATCAGCTTTGTTATGTTCCACGGGCTGGCGCCTATTGCCTTGCGTATCCCGAACTCATGGGTACGCTCCTTGACGGTTATCAGCATGATGTTGCTAACGCCTACAATGCCTCCCAGCAGGGTGAATAGTCCTACTATCCAGAGTCCGGTGTTAAGGTACTTGCGGCCCTTGTTCATCTGCATGTTCTGGGTGAACTGGTTCCAGATGTAGTAGGCGCTCTCGTCATCGGGGGCGGCGTGATGGCGGCTGTTGAGTATCTGCTTAAGCCGTGCCTCAAAGGCATCGTTCTCCTCCTCGGTCTCAAGTCCGTTGAATGTGAAGGCAATCAGGTCCAGGTCACTGTTAATGCCGAATATGGTCTTGGCGGTAGTGTAGGGTATATGCAGGTCGCGGTCATCGCGGTTCTCATCAGCGTGGCGCACGCCTACTATGGTGAACATCAGATTGCCCACTTTGACCTTCTTGCCGATGATAGCTTTATAATCGGTGCTACCTTCCAGCAGGTTCTTGGCCAGCAGGTGTGTTATGACTACAACCTTACGTTTCCCGGCTATATCCAGGTTGTTTATGAACCGGCCTTCAAGTATGTCGATGTGGTTCATCTGGACCTGTCCGGGGAATGTTCCGTTCAGGCTCATGTTGTTTAGATATTTCTTTTTGTAGTTCAGGGTGAATCCGCTGCGTGAGACCGATGTGGTTACCTGGTCTATTATGTCGGGGAACTGGCGTGCCAGCAGGTTCATGTCCTGCTCATTGAGGGTCATATAGCGTCCCTTCTTGTAACCCTTGTAGGGCTGTGAGGTGACGCTGGGGTATATTTCCATGGTGTTGGTGGCAAAGCCCTCACTATCCTGGTTGAAGGAGTTCATGAGTCCGTTGCCGGCACCAAGCAGCACGATGATCATGAAGATGCCCCATGCTACCGAAAACCCGGTCAGGCTGGTGCGCAGTTTATTGCGCCTTATGCTCTCCCATATTTCTGTTAAAAGGTCATGCATGGTTTTACTTCATTATGGTAGTTGTTCCGAATGCTGATGAGTTGTGCTCTGTGTTATCCTCAATCTGGCCGATGATGCCGTCCTTGATGTGGATGATGCGGTTGGTGCAGTTGGCTACGCCGCTTTCATGTGTCACCACTACTATGGTGATGCCCTCCTCACGGTTAAGACGGCTTAGAAGCTCCATAACCTCGACCGATGTCTTTGAGTCAAGCGCACCGGTGGGCTCGTCGGCTAGGATTATCTGAGGTTTGGTAATGAGTGCACGTGCTATGGCTACGCGCTGTTTCTGTCCACCGGACATTTCGTTGGGGTAGTGGGTTGCCCAATCCTTAAGGCCTAGACGGTCCAGGTATTCCATTGCCATCTGATGGCGCTGGCGGCGTCCTACACCCTGATAGAAAAGGGGCAACTCCACATTCTCAACGGCGGTCTTGAAGGAGATGAGATTGAATGACTGGAAGATGAATCCAATCATGCGGTTACGGTAGTCAGCAGCCTGACGCTCAGTCAGGTTCTTGATGAGCTTGCCGTCCAGGTAATACTGACCGGTATCATAATTGTCAAGGATTCCCAATATATTAAGTAAGGTGGATTTACCGGAGCCCGATGCTCCCATGATTGATACGAACTCACCACGCTCAATGCCCAGGTCTATTCCCTTGAGTACATGCAGCGGCTGTCCGCCCGTGTAAGTCTTGTTTATGTCTTTAAGCTCTATCAGCATATTCTGGATATGGATTATGTCGTTAAAATTAGTGTCTTAGTTTATTAGTACACCGTAAAGGTAAATCGTTATTTTGTAACTGCAATGGGTTCAGGACTATATTAACATTATTTTGTATTCATAAGTTTGACGCTAACTTGACGCAGTAACTACGGATTTGTTAGGCTGAATGGTCCAAAAACACTTTTATTTAAACTTCTTTAAGCTTATATTTGCAGTCGGACTTATTATATTCACGTTCATTTGATATGAATCACAAGATATTGTCGCTGTTTTTCTTCCTGTGCAGCCTGCTTTTATGCTGTTGCCAGGACGAGCCCAAGTACGGCTCTCCCGTATCCGTAAAGGTTTATGGCGTTACGGGTAATACCGTTTTGGATCCTGAACTTATGTTGGGATTGTTTGCTGACGGGCCTATAGGAGCCGACAATGTGCCGTTTACTGTCGCTTCAAACGGTACACTGCTTACTAAGGATGAGGTCAGATGGGGCTTTGACCAGTCCAGCGCCTCACGCTTTTTTGCATATGCCCCGTACGATGAGTCTTTTACTGGTCAGGAATCGGTGACTGTAAATATTCCCCCGGATCAGAGTACCGCCGCGAAAATGCTCAAGGGGAACCTTCTTACTGCAATCTCATCGGGTGGGCCCAGGGAAGGCGGGGTAACTCTAAGGCTTCAGCATGCCATGAGTGCAATGACTGTATCTTTTGATAACCGTTCGGGGCAGGAGATAACTACGGTGACGGTATCCGGGTTCATGATGTCGTGCAGTCTGAATCTGGTGACCGGCGTTCTTTCGGCAACCGGGGGCAAACGCCTGATTACTCCGTTGCGCTCACCTTATGATGACAATACTTTCTGTTTCATCTATCCTCCTCAGGATGTCACGCCGGTGTTTGACGTGACTCTGTCGTCGGGAAAGACAATGGCTTTCACTTTTGACAACTATTGTCATGAGTATCAGGGCAAGACCATTAGAATGAATATACAGATCGATGAATCCACCCCTGACGCCAACATACTGCCGTTGAGCGGAGTCAACATAACGCAATGGAATACGAACGGGATTCCTGAATTCCCAGTATCATCGTCATATATCAATCTTTCAGAACTGAAGAATGTTGAGCCCGACAAGAAAGCTGACAATTTCTTTTCGGCATATCTTAAAAAGGTTACTGTGACGGCCGTTGACCGTACCAGCCCTGATTTCCTGGGCGCAGTGCTTGAGGATGAGAGCAAGGCCATTCATGTGTGGGCTCATCCCGACTGTAAGCTTGAGACCGGTAACACAATCGTGGGACCGGTGCTGGGACTGATGGAGAAACCGTCGGCAGATGAATTCCATATTTCATATTTCTACACCGAATACGCCACTATAGGCAAGACCGACAGCCTGCCCTGCACACAAGGCAGTTTCAGTGACGTTGCCGATAAGATAGATGATTGGGAATACCGCAGGATGGAATTCAGGGATGTTGTGCTAAAAGAGCGTTTCCGGAACGGCCTGGCTGTGTTCATGCAGGATTCGACAGTTGTAAGCGTTATATGTCCGGGAATAGAGACGGAGCTTGCCGAGGGTGTAAGAGGCAATCTGACAGGGTTCCCGGTACGTTCAGGATCGGACATAATGATTATGGTATATGACGCTGGTCAGTTCGGGGCTTTTGCCAAGACTCCTGCCGACAACGCGTTCTGCAGGGCAAGCGCGTACGGATTGTATGACGTTTCCGCTCAGGATACTGCCATAAGCATAATGCAGGGGCTGGACGATGATATCCAGTACTCCATAAGAGTGTATGGAAACGGACGTTCCCTGCAACTGGCCGATACCCGGAACAATCTGGCCCATTATTTCTATGTATATGACTGCCCGGACACTCCTGTCCCAGGACATGATTATAAGGTGGCCTTCAATGTATCGGGAGAGACCGGTTTAAGAGGTTCTACAATGTATATGGAGTGTGTTAAGGTTGAAGACGGTTCAGCCTGGCTGGTTGACAGGACAGGCACAAATGGTTTGATATTGGCGCTATGAGAAAGCTGGTTTATGTCTGTGCGTTAGTTTGGGCTGTTGCTCTTTCTGCAAGAGCTGAACATGTAAGACCTGAGATCGCAGCGCAGTTTGCCCGCGGACTGTTGGGGATGAAAGAGCTTCCTACACCGGATAATACCGGTTCCTTAAGGGCGGCGGGGCGTGACGGCTCGACATCTGAACCGGAGTATTATGTGTTCAACAACCCGGAAGGGGGATGGGCTATAATATCCGCATACGATTGTGTGACTCCGGTTCTGGCTTATTCACCTCAGGGTTCATTTTCCGTATCCGATATGCCGGAGAACGTGAGTTGGTGGATGGAAGGAGTGTCGCGTACCATTAGTGACATCCGCGACTCCGGGATGGAAGTGCCTGCCTCTGTGAGGGAGGCTTGGAGTTCATTGCAATCCTTGCCGGCACCACGTGGCGGGCAAAGCAAAGTCCTAGAGACCGCACAATGGGATCAGGGCGAGCCGTACAACAACTATTGCCCGGTTGTGAGCGGGGAGAACAAACGCGCCTTGACCGGATGCGTGGCTACCGCAATGGCAATCATCTGCCGTTATAACCGTTGGCCGGCAAACGGCAAGGGTGTCATAGGAGGTTATATTACCGATACATACCAGACATATATTCCTCCATATTCTATAGATGCACATTATTATGACTGGAACAACATGCCTTTGACCGATGGCGGAAAAAAGGAATCAGGTTGGACTTCCCGGAATAAGGATGAAGTTGCGCAACTGATGCATGACTGCGGTGTAATGGTCAAAATGGATTATACATTCCAGGTGGGCTCGGCCTCGTATAGTCAGGATGTTGTTGATGCTTTCAAGACCAATCTGTCATATTCCGATGCGTCAACTCTCATTAAAAGGTCGGCATATAGCCTGGATGAATGGTTCAGGGTAATCAAGGGAGAGATTGATGCCCAAAGGCTGGTGTTCTATGGCGGTACAGGGAGTGACGGTGGGCATGCATTTGTCTGTGACGGTTATGATACGGACGGAACGAAACTTCATTTCAACTGGGGTTGGGGTGGTACATATAACGGATTCTTCTACCCTTTGCCCGAACTGTCATTGCCCAACGGATGGTCTTTTCCTGATTACCAGATTGCAATCATAGGGCTGGCTGCCGATACGGCGACAGTAGAGTTCGGTTTGAAACCGCGTTTGGCATGCGTGGAGCGTTCTGGCTTCATGGGCATGGAGCCTGTTGCTCCAACCGATATGTCAGCAGGTCAGAAGGTAGTCTTCAAGATTGGTTATTTTCTGAACTATGAACCTTATGACGTAAACTGCAGTTTCAAGGTCTGTCTTATGGATTCGGCGGGAACTGTAAGGCAGGAGGGCTGGACGGTAGACGCTGTGATACCGGCAATCAACGGTTATGTGTATAATTTCAGAACTGAAGAAACTGTTTTGTCAGTCACTCCCGTACTGACTGACTATTTCAAGCTTTTCATCAGGGAAAGTGACGGCACATGGACTCCCATGGCAGGAGACCATGACGTTTTGCCTGATGTGGAAGATATTTGTTGTGGTGTCACTCCTGATCCTGTCATACTGATTCCGGATGATTGCCATGCCGGTCAGGTTATACGTCTTGAACTGTCGTTAGGATACAAGCGAGTCACTGAAGTGAAATGGAGTCTGAACGGTACGGCCCTTGGTGCTGCTGAAACTGAACTGATGAACGGCAGGAATGTAATACGTGCCGATGTGAGATATCTGGACGGTTCCGCCGGCTCAATCTTCCGAACAGTTTCGGTAGAGTGACCATTTTTAATAAAAGGTGTACTTGTGTAACATCTTTATCTCTTTTTTTGCGTAATTTGCAGAACTTTTGTAAAATGACAATCCGAATACTTACAACTGATAAACTTATGAAAAGATTTTCAGGCATTATTGCCTTGGCTGCAGCAGCCCTTATGCTGTCCTGCGGCGGTGGAAAGTACGAGTATCCTTTCCAGAACCCTAAACTAAAGGTTGACAAGCGAGTTGATAACCTCATGTCCCTGCTCACTCCCGAGGAGAAGGTTGGACTCATCATGAACAAGTCCATCTCTGTAGATCGTCTGGGCATCCCGTCTTACAACTGGTGGTCGGAGGCCTGCCACGGTGTACGTCAGGGCGGTTATACCGTATTCCCGCAGCCTATCGGTATGGGCGCATCGTTCAACGAGCAGTTGGTTTATGACGTTTTCAGTGCAGTGTCCGATGAGGCCCGCGCCAACTGGAACCGTTCCAACCATGACATCTTCAATGTACAGATGGGTGCCAACTACGTTCCCGGCAATCCGGAACTTACATTCTGGTGCCCCAATGTGAACATCTTCCGTGATCCCCGCTGGGGCCGCGGTCCGGAGGCTTACGGTGAGGATCCATACCACATGAGCGTTCTGGGTGTTGCCAATGTAAAGGGTATGCAGGGCAATGACAAGAAATACTACAAGACCCATGCATGCGCCAAGCACTATGCTGTTCACAGCGGCCCCGAGAGCCAGCGTCACCGCTATGATGCTGTTGTATCTATGCGTGACCTGTGGGAGACCTACCTGCCCGCCTTCAAGGCTCTGGTTCAGGAGGGTAACGTTCAGGAGGTTATGTGCGCATACAACCGCTATGAGGGCGAGCCCTGCTGCGCAAGCGACCGTCTGCTCACCAATATCCTGCGCGAAACGTGGGGTTACAAGGCAA
>JAEEGJ010002597.1_pt1 | contig 87420 bp, 68 predicted proteins | sample 8958761 | NCBI WGS metagenome assembly JAEEGJ01 (sample SAMN16246546, study PRJNA631951) | gut metagenome | biome: gut microbiome; feature: rumen; material: RS-attached | host: Bos | place: Iran: Karaj | collected 2018-10
TTCCTGACTCATGATACAGACGAAGATAGTTTAAACGCTCCTCTTCGCTGTACTTCGTTGGACTTTTTCTCATAATAATACACATTTAATTGTTACTAAATGTGTCTACCTATATCAGTATAAGTCAACTTACTAGATAATTCAGCAGAATCTATGTATCTAAAGATGATGATAGTGTTGGCAACAAACCCTTCACCGTAAATGATTGTCATCATGGAAGTTACATGATGCGGTGAAGAATTTGTATTTGATGATACACCTTGAAGATACCACTTTCTTACTTCCTGTATTCATTTTCACCGTAGATAATTTGGCAGGAAAAAGAATAATGCATATCTTTGCTCCAAGAATTAATTCATCGGAAAAGCAGTACCGGCAAATGGCCTGGAAAAAGAAATACAGATGCGCAGAATGCGGATATGAGGCGGAGACCTACGAAGGAAAAGGACTCTTCGGACAGCACATCACACCCGTCTCCTGCCCCGACTGCCACACGATTCAGAATCTGGTGGTGGGTGGGGTTATCGGCGACGTAGCACCATCTTTCCGCTCTGAAATAGGACGGCTGTGCTTGCGTTGCGGCAGCGACCGTATCCGCACTTGGGACGGCCATACCTGTCCGCAATGTGGCGGAACGATGGGTGATACAGAGGAAAAAGAGTTTTGGACATAAGGTTTCAGTGGATAAAAAACCATGGCGGCAGCTAAATTCTTCACTCTTCACTCTTCACTCTTCACTTTTTTTTATACCTTTTTATAAGCTACTCTCGCTCGATAAAGCAAAATAAAACAAGTTTTATTTGCATTTATGCTCACTTACTCGTACCTTTGCACCCAGAATATAAACGTTTATAAAAGAAAATGGCATTAAAATGTGGTATCGTGGGATTGCCCAATGTGGGAAAGTCCACGCTTTTCAACTGCCTCTCGAGCGCCAAGGCGCAGGCAGCCAACTTCCCTTTCTGTACGATTGAACCCAACGTGGGCGTGATTACCGTGCCCGATGAGCGACTGACCAAACTCGCCGAACTGGTGCATCCGGGACGCATCGTGCCCGCCACATGCGAGATTGTGGACATCGCCGGTCTTGTGAAAGGTGCCTCCAAGGGTGAGGGTCTCGGCAATAAATTCCTCGGAAACATTCGCGAAACGGATGCTATCATCCATGTGCTGCGCTGTTTCGACGACGATAATGTGGTGCGCGAAGGCGGAGCTCCGGTGAATCCCGTTGAGGACAAGGAGATAATCGATACCGAACTGCAGCTCAAGGACTTGGAGACCATCGAGAGTCAGCTGGCCAAGACGCAGAAGGCCGCTGCCGCAGGCAATAAGGACGAGAAGGTGAAAGCCGCCGTGCTGATGGCCTATAAAGAGGTGCTGGAACAGGGCAAGAATGCCCGTTCGGTGAGCTTCGAGACGAAAGACGAGCAGAAAGTGGCCCACGACCTGTTCCTGCTTACGGCCAAACCCGTGCTCTACGTCTGCAATGTGGACGAGGCTTCGGCCAAGGACGGCAATGAATATAGCCGCAAGATAGAGGAAATCGCCAAGTCGGAAGGTGCCGAGGCCATGGTCATCGCCGCCAAGACGGAAGAGGATATCGCCTCGCTGGAGACCTACGAGGACAAGCAGATGTTCCTCGAAGAGCTGGGACTGGAAGAGAGCGGCGTGAACCGTCTGATCAAGAAAGCCTACGCCCTGCTGAACCTTGAAACGTTCATCACCGCCGGAGAGATGGAGGTGAAGGCCTGGACCTACCATAAAGGCTGGAAGGCTCCTCAGTGTGCCGGCGTCATCCACACCGACTTTGAGAAGGGTTTCATCCGCGCCGAGGTCATCAAGTACGACGACTATATCCAGTATGGCTCCGAGGCTGCCGTGCGCGAAGCCGGAAAGATGGGCATCGAGGGTAAGGAATATGTGGTGCAGGACGGCGATATTATGCACTTTAGGTTTAATGTTTAAAGACCCACCCCAACCCTCCCTGTTTAGGGAGGGAGTTATTACTACTTCTACTTAGATAATTCATTTCGTTATATGAACATATTATTAACGGCCATCACTAATTACTCCTCCCCTATAGGGGAGGCTGGGAGGGGTCTTCTATTCATTAATTGGAACCCCTCGCTGACGTTCGGACCTTTCCGCTGGTATTCACTCTGCTGGCTCATCGGACTGGCGCTCGCCTACTTCATCGTGCGCCATCTGTTCTATGAGCAGGGCATTGCCGAGCGCACCATTAAGAAGAACGGCAAGAAGGAAGTGGAGAATGTCTTCGATCCGCTGTTCATCTATTGCTTCCTGGGCATCCTGATTGGTGCCCGTCTGGGGCATTGCCTGTTCTATCAGCCCGACTATTTCCTCACCTCTGGCAAGCATATCGTGGAGATGTTCCTGCCCATCCATTTCATGGCCGACGGCGGATGGAAGTTCACTGGCTATGAAGGACTGGCCAGCCACGGCGGAACCTTGGGACTGATGATTGCCCTCTGGCTTTATGTTCGCTATAGCAAGATAGGTATTTGGACCGTTCTTGACAATATTGCCATCGCCACCGGAACCACGGCTTGTTTCATCCGCTTGGGCAATCTGATGAACTCAGAGATTATCGGCAAGGTGACGGATGTGCCCTGGGCATTCATCTTCGAACGCGTAGACGACCTTCCGCGCCATCCCGGCCAGCTCTACGAGGCCATTGCATACGCTATCCTGTTCTTCATCATGTGGGCCATTTATAAAAGAAGCAAGCAAACGGGCACACCACAGGTGGGCACGGGCTGGTATTTCGGATTCTGCCTCTTCTACATCTTCACGTTCCGTTTCCTCATCGAGTACACCAAGGACGTGCAGGAGGCTTGGGAGGCCAACATGCTGTTCAATATGGGGCAGTTGCTCTCCGTTCCGTTTATCATCATCGGGGTTTATTGTATGTTGAAAGCCACAAGGAAACGTCAATAACTCAAATTGCATTCATACACACAAAATAAATTGCAAATAGAGAAAGAAACAACCGCATAGTGTTGTTTCTTTCTTTTTTTTATCGTATTTTTGTAGCGACAAGACAAAGAAAAAGATGGAAGAAACGGCTCTATCGGGGTTCCTGAGCGGTTTTGCCACCGCTTACTTCGCGTTGCACGCTTACCAGTTGTTCCGTCGTGAGAACAGTTCGCGGCTACAACGGGTGGTGGCCGTTATCTTCGTGCAGTGGGCCCTCTTCAACCTGAAAGACTTCTTTATGACCATGCACGACTATAGCAATCAGAGTGTGCACGACATGCTTGTGCTCATCGATGGAACCAGCCTCATCGGTTACACCTGTCTTATCTATGAACTGATTCGCCCCGGTTGGGCTACCATACGGAAGGTCTTGATCATGCTATTGGCCTATGTTCCTTTCTTTGCGACGTGGTACTTTCTGCGCGATGACATGGTCATTCGCTGCTATATGGCCTGCCTGTTCCTGGCAGGCACCATCATCTTCCTGCTATGGTTACGAGAGGCCCGACACTATGTCCGCTATATCCATGAAAGTTATTCCAACATTGATGAGACAGATATTTCCTGGTTGCGTGTGGTGGCTTGGTTCTTCATCTCCTGTCAACTGCTTTGGGTCGTCATCTCTATCATCCGCCATCCGCTGACAGACTGTCTCTATTACGTCCTGTCTATAATACTCTGGCAAATCACTTTGGAACACGTATTACATCAGCAACCAGTCACCATAGAGGAAAAAGACGGCAAGGAGATATCCACGACCCGTGAATACGCCTTCGCCCAAGTGCTGCCCGCCATTATTGAGGGCGAAGAACTCTATCTGAACCCCACTCTTTCCATCAAGGAACTGGCCGCCCATGTAGGCACCAACCGCACCTACTTGAGCGACTATTTTACACATGTACAACAAACGACCTTCTACGACTATATCAACCGCCTGCGCATAGAGAAGAAGAGCATTCCCCTCATGCAGCAGCATCCCGAATACACGTTGGAACAGATTGCTACCGAAAGCGGTTTCCAAAGCATCTCCACCTTCCGACGTTCCTTCCAGAAACTGAAGGGCGTAATGCCAAGCGAATATCGAAAACAGCAATAATATGACATTTCTTAAACTATTAAGCGTATGAAACAAAACATTTTCAAATCCGTTGCTCTTGCAGCAGTTATCGTCCTCTCGGGCACAGTATTCATCAGTTGTGGCGGTGGTAGCAATAGTTCAGGCAGCAAGGACTTGCCTGCCGACGGTGTATTAGGAACGTTCCCACAGAAGTATTTCGAATGCGTTGACGGCATAAATACCGCCAGGGCCGATATGGCCGTGGGCACAGACGAAGAACGCAACGCCGCCAAAGCAAAACTTGAAGAACTGCAAGAACAACTGAAGACCATGGCAGAGACTGAGGGCCTGGCCTCGATAGAGATTCCCACGGAAATCGCCGAGGGCGTTCCCTTCAAAGTGGTGAAACCACTCGTCATAACGAATGTTGACGACCGTCAACTGACCCTTGAGGGTGAGGTAGAAAGCAGGGAGGCTGTCGATCAATACAAAGCCGTGACCTACGGATACTTAGTGGCCTATGACAAGGACGGTAAGCCTTTCTCGGTAGGACAGCATGGAAACTATGCCCCGGAAGGCAGTAAACTCAATTGGCCTACAGGCACCAAAGGCAAACTCACTATCTATCTTTCCGTCGCGGCTTTCAACATCGACGGTTTGGCGCGCCTTGGCAAACTGCTTATCGTAGATTCAAAGGCAGAGGAACTGAAGCAGGCTGCGGCGGCTATGTCTGAACTGCAGTCGGCAGCCATGGAGAAAGCCCAAAAGGCACTTGAAAAAATGAAGAAATAATACTTTCCCACTATGAAAAAGATAGCAATACTATTAACAGTCATGCTGGTGCCTATAATGGCACTGGCACAGCGCAAACCTGCCACAGCAACTAAATCTATGCAGAATGTGAACAACAAATTTGCCATCGTTCTTTTCGACGAGTGGATTCAGAATGTGTATGAGGATGCTGAGAACATCTACTTCCAAGGTACCCAATATGGCGACCTGAACACCCTCCGCGCCTTAAACAAACAGACGGGTGCCTTCCGTTTTGTCGTTCCTAAGAAGAAGAGAGAACGCGCAAGAATTATCTGTTCGGGCTGTGACGGCACAAACATCTATATGCAGTTGGAGGAGAAGGGCATCGTGCTCTTCAATGGAACGGACGTCAACACCTCCGATGTGCTGGTTCCTGAAGGTCCCAACGGCATAGAAACCTACTATATCTGGCCTGCCAACCGAGGCGAGGCCATGAGTTTCTCGCCTAACGGCCGGTTCCTGGCCATGAAGGCAGACCCCTGCATCGTGCTTGACACACAGACCAAGAAAGTAGTGCGTATGGTAAGACGTACGGAGGAAGGTTTTCTTGTGACAGACAATGGTGATTTCTATGCCATTCGCGAAAATGGCCTCTGGAAATATCCCAATAACGGCGGCGTACATCCCAACGAGTTTAACAAACTCAACGAGAAAGGCATTGAAACGTTTAGTTTCGAGAAATTGACAGGCAGTTACTATGGCGAATATCACGGTATGTATTCGGACGCCGGTCAGCAGGCCATCTATCTGCCTATAAGAAATAAGTTGCTGAAGTTTACGATGGACAACCAGCAGTGGAGCGAAGCCTTTGCTTTCAATGACGAAAACAAGGAGTTCGGCCGTATGGCCTTCTCTCCGCAGCACATCTTTGCCTGTACAAGCGAATATACAAAACCTTTCTGCGAATGGGCAGGCATGAATTTGGCCGCACAGCCAAAGACCTTCGACAAACTGAACACGGGCATCAAGTTGGGCAAGTCACCCTACGAATCGTCCGAAGTGGTAACCCTCGTGAAAAGCCTGTACTACGATGCCCAGGGCAATCTCTGGTTGCAGACCTCAGACCAGCAATTCGTTGTTTATAACCCCGATGGCATCAAAGGACTTAGCAACCTTAAAGGCAAATGTACAAAACAGGAAATTCCGAAGGATTAATCGTTACTTCCCGCTGACAATCTTCTTAATCTCGTTGAGTTTGTTCAGCGCTTCAAGGGGCGTGAGGTTGTTCACATCGAGGCCAAGAATCTCGTCGCGAATCTGCGAGAGAACGGGGTCATCCAACTGGAAGAAGCTCAGCTGCATACCGGCACGGCTTTGATTCAGGGCCTCTGCCGACGGTTTCGCCTTGGCCCCTACCCCACTGCTCTCGGCTTCCAACTGCTTCAGGATGGTGTTGGCACGCTTAACGATGCTCTTCGGCATGCCGGCAATCTCGGCCACATGGATACCAAACGAGTGCTCGCTGCCGCCCCGCATCAGTTTGCGCAGGAAGATAACCTTGTTATTCACCTCCTTCACGCTCACGTTATAGTTCTTGATACGTGAGAAATTCTTCTCCATCTCGTTCAGTTCGTGATAGTGCGTGGCAAAGAGCGTGCGGGCCTGTGCCTTCGGATGCTCGTGCAGATACTCCACAATGGCCCATGCAATGGAGATGCCGTCGTAGGTAGAAGTGCCGCGGCCCAGCTCATCGAAGAGCACCAGCGAACGGGGCGTCACATTGTTCAGGATATTGGCAGCCTCGGTCATCTCCACCATAAACGTGGATTCACCCAACGAAATGTTATCCGAAGCACCCACGCGGGTAAAGATTTTATCCACCAGACCGATTCTCGCGCTCTCTGCGGGCACGAAACAACCTATCTGGGAAAGTAGTACGATCAAGGCCGTTTGGCGCAAAAGCGCACTCTTACCGGCCATATTCGGACCTGTAATAATGATGATTTGCTGCTTCTCGTTGTCCAGATATATATCGTTGGGCACATATTCCTCGCCCAGCGGCAACTGCGTTTCTATCACGGCATGGCGGCCCTGATGGATATCAATCACCGACGAATCATCGATGACCGGACGCACATAGCGGTTCTCTTCAGCCACCTTGGCAAACGACAACAGACAGTCCAGATGGGCCGTTAGGTTGGCATCCGTCTGAATGGCGGGGATATACTCCTGCATATCCGCTACCAGATTGTTGAACAGCCGCGCCTCGAGCGAGAGGATTTTCTCCTCGGCACCGAGTATTTTCTCTTCGTATTCCTTCAGCTCCTGCGTGATATATCGCTCAGCCTGAGCAAGCGTTTGCTTGCGCACCCATTCGGCGGGAACCTTGTCCTTGAACGTGTTCCGAACTTCCAGATAGTAGCCGAACACGTTGTTATAGCCTATTTTCAGCGACGTGATGCCCGTCTGCTCCACCTCGCGCTGCTGGATTTTCAGCAGGTAGTCCTTGCCGGAGAAAGCTATCTGGCGCAGCTCGTCGAGCTCGGCATTCACGCCATAGCGGATCACACCGCCCTTGTTCAACAGTTGCGGGGCATCACTCTCCACCTCGCGCTCAATGCGTGCGGCCAGGTTTTCGCAGACATTCATCTGCTCCCCTACCCTTCTGAGCGCATCGTTCTGGGCATGCTCGCAAGCCGTCTTCACGGGTTTCAGGGATTGCAGGGCGGTCTTCAGGGCCACCACTTCGCGCGGCGTCACCCTTCCCACAGCCACTTTCGAGATGATACGCTCCAAGTCGCCCACCCGATGGAAAGAGTCATCGATCAGTTCGCGGAACTCAGGCTCGCGGAAAAAGTACTCCACGATGTCCAGCCTTTCATTGATAGGCTTCTGCTCTTTCAGCGGGAAAACAACCCAGCGCTTCAGCAATCGGGCACCCATCGGCGAGACCGTCCGGTCAATCACGTCGCAAAGCGACTTGCCGTCCTCTTGCATCGGATAGACCAGTTCCAGCGAACGCACGGTGAACTTGTCCAGACGGACGTATTTTTCTTCCTCGATGCGGGCCAGTGAAGTGATGTGACCGATCTGTGTGTGCTGTGTGATTTCAAGGTATTGCAGGATGGCACCGCTGGCAATTACGCCGTTGTGCAGGTGCTCCACGCCAAAGCCTTTCAGGTTTTTCACCGCAAAATGGTGCAGCAGTTTCTGGCGGGCCGTCTGCTCGGTGAACACCCAGTCGTCCAATTCGAAGGTGAAAATCTTATTGCCGAAATACTGTTCAAACTCTTTTTTCTTTGTGCGGTCATAGAGCACCTCCTTCGGCTGGAAACTGCCCAGGAGTTTTTCCACGTAGTCGTAGGTGCCTTCGCCCGTCAGGAACTCGCCCGTGGAGATGTCCAGGAACGCCACGCCGCAGGCCCCTTTGCCGAAATGCACGGCGGCCAGGAAGTTATTCTCCTTGTAGTTCAGCACGTTATCGCCCATGGCTACACCCGGCGTCACCAGTTCCGTGATGCCGCGCTTCACCAGTTTTTTCGTCAGCTTCGGGTCTTCCAGCTGGTCGCAGATGGCCACTCTCCTACCCGCCCGGATCAGTTTCGGCAGATAGGTGTCCAGCGCGTGATGCGGAAAACCGGCCATCTCGTCGCCCTTGCCGCTATTGCCGTTGTTGCGCCGAGTCAGCGTGATGCCCAGGATGCGGGCAGCATCCACGGCATCGTCGCAGTAAGTCTCATAGAAATCACCGCAACGGAACAGCAGCAAAGCATCGGGATGCTTCGCCTTCAGGTCGAAAAACTGTTTCATCATTGGGGTCAGTTCCCCGTCTTTCTTGGCCATAGAATCTAAAAATCAAATGCAAAATTAATGTTTTTCACTCACTTTGCCAAATATCCGCAGATTTTTTATACTTTTGCAACGAACAACAAACTACCTTCCGCTGATGAACAAACCAATTATCCTCACCATGGTGCTGATGGCTTGCACACTCTGTGCAAAGGCCTCGCACAATGTGTGCAAGCCATCTGCACAAACTGTGCAGGAGCTTTGCACAAAGCTCAACGACCATTGCCTGCTCGTCGACGGCTCATTGTCCGACGAAGAAGCAGCCGCCAGCCCGTTCGTATTCAACTCCTTTCAGGAGGCCATGCAGCATCTGAAGCCCGGCACTTCGGCCGACGACCGCATGACGGTGCTCATCCGTCCAGGTGTCTATTGGGTTGACAACCCCGACGATCCGGAAGTCCGCAAGGCCCAAAACGGCGACCGCGCACCCATCGGCATGCACATTCGCTGTCCGTGGCTTCGTCTGGTGGGACTTGGCCAACAGGCGGATGAGGTCATTCTGGCCAGCAACCGCGGCCAAACGCAGGGGGCCGTGGGCAATTTCACTATGTTTTTCTTCCACGGCGACGGCCTGCTGTTGGAGAATCTCACGCTCGGAAACTATTGTAACGTGGACCTGGAATACCGCCTGGACCCCACGAAAAACCGTCCCCGCCGTATGGAAGCCATCTGCCAGGCCCAGCTGGCCTTTGCCGACGGCGACTATCTGGAGGCCCGCAACTGCCGTTTCATCTCCCGTCTGAACACCTGTCCGCTCAACGGCGGCCGCCGCACGCTCTTCGACCACTGCTATTTCGAGAGCACCGACGACGCCCTGGAGGGCAAAGCCATCTATCGCCACTGTCGCTTCACGTTCTTTAGCAGCAAGCCCTTCTATGCCACCAGCCGCGCAGGAGCCATTCTCTTCGACTGCGATTTCGAGGTGAAGACCACCGGCGAGCAATATCTCTGCAAACAGGAAAGTCCCGTGATTCTCATGGATTGCCGTTTCCAGACACCCGAAACGGTGACCCTCGGCTGGTGTCCCTACATCTCGCCAAGCCTGCGCTGCTATCAGGAGAACGTCACGCAGAACGGAAATCCCGTCGTGCTCTCCAGCAAATCAGAGGGCACCACGGTCAGGCTGGAAGGCAAAAAACTGTCGGAAACGCTCCGCGCAGCCATGAAAGGAAACATCCACGAGGCGTTCGCCGCCCTCGAGAATGTGCCCATCCACCTGGAACTCCACTCGGATAAGAATAGGGTAGAGGAGGGCGATACGGCCCGAACCACCCTCCACAGCTATGCTTTCGGCGACCGTTATCTCTACAATCAACCGGCCCTGACGGTCGTCGGCAACAACAAAACCGAGAAAAGCGCACAACAGCCGGTCGTGGTTTCCTTGCCCGACGGACAGGAAGCGGCCATCAACATTGAGAACGCACCCAAGACATTGCCAGCCCCCACATTTACCAAGAAGCTGAAAATCAAGCGCAAAGGCGACGTACTCACAGCCGTTTACCAGCTGAATCTCGGCAAAAGAACCGACCAAAGCCTCATCACGTGGTACCGATGCGACGACCAGCAGGGTGGGGGAGCAGTGCCCGTCAGCGTGAGCCGCCTGAATTGTCCCGAACAGACTTATTCCCTGCAACCCGCCGACTATGGCCACTGGATGATGGCCGAAGTATCGCCCAAGCACCAGCGCTCCTTGACGGGTACGCCACAACGTGCACTTCTCTATATCAAACCGCCGAAAAACGAAGTGCCTGCGTCTTATGTCTTTGAGACCGACTTCCAAAACTTTCCGACGGATCCTCAGCCGCTCATCAAAGACGGCTATTGGACCCTCGACGGCCATAAGCCCGCCGATACCAACGCCCAACCTTGGCAACCCAAAACAGACAGTTGGATTTACGGCCCGGGCATCGACGGCGCAAAGGGAACTGGCCTGCTCCAGAAGGAAAAAGGAGCCCGCCTGCTCTACTCTCCTTTGTTAAAAGGAAAGCAAGAAATGTCCGTCACCCTCGTCTGCGACCCATGCAAGACAGCCGCCCAAGGTTTTGCCTCTGCCACCGACCAATATATGGACATCTATATCCATTACGACACCCGGACGCTTTCAGGCTACGGCCTGCGCATCATCCGCACCACCAAATATGCCAATGCCGTGGATATGCAACTGATGCGGTTCATCGAGGGTAGGGGAGAACTGCTCGGCGAGCCCGTCAGCACCACCTGTTTCCTGACCAACTGCACCATCCGTCTCTGGAGCGAAGGCCATCAGCTGAAAGCCCATGTCTCCACCACCACGCCTCAGCGGGAAAGTGAGTTAGTTAAGGAAGTGGATCTCAGCGCTCCCATCGAACCTCTCTCCAATGGCTTCGGCATCCAGCATACGGGTTCAGCCGGCGCCAGCGCCACAATGTTCCATCACCTGAAGATAGAATGGAAATAAATAGAAAGGGTGCCGCCCACTAACCAGGCGGCACCCCAAAACTAACAACTAAAGTAAGACCACTTATTTTATCTGCGCACCCTTTGAGAAGTGTTGCCGCTCCTCCAAGAACGGTTTGCATTGTTCCGGTTCGTGTTTGTGTTACGGTTCACGTTCGTGTTCTGGTTGCGGTTTGTGTTCCAGTTCACATTGCGGTTCACGTTCACATTACGATTTACGTTCACGTTGTGATTCACCACCGTATTCTGATTGGAATGCCAGTTGCGGTTCTGACGTGGAACGTAGTTGGGAATAGCGCGGCTACGATCGTACGTACGTCCTTTGTAATAGCTCTTATTGCCGTTGTTGCGCCAGCTGTGACCGCCTGTGTAGGTGGCATAGTGGCTCGGACGTGCAAAGTAGAAGTGGTGACGGTCCGTATAGTGCGTATAGATACGGAATGCGAAACCGCTCTGCCAGTAAACCGGACGATAGAAATAGTCACGGGCCATGAAGGTGCGGTACTGATAGGAAGAGAGCACGAAGCTCAGGTCCTCATTGCGGCGCTCCCAGTAGAAGCCAAAGATATCATCACTCACAGCCAAAGCCGTCAGATAGTCGAGATTAATCTCATAGACAGCCTCGTATTGCGCGTTGCTCAGGTTCAATTCGTAAGCCATTTTATCTGTCAGGAAAAAAGCTTCCCTACGAGCCTCGTTGAACGTCATTGCCTGTGCTGAGATGGTCATTGTGACCATTGCCATCAGCGTAAGTAACATCTTCTTCATAATCATATCAATTTATAAGTTAAACTTCGCTTTTTCTAACTCTTTGACGCAAAATTAATGATTTCGTTTATTGTTTGCAAAAAGTAATTCCCTAAACTTAAAAGGGATTTCCCTATTTTGTTGAAATTCTAATAACAAACAAAGTGATATAAAAAACTGAATCATAATTAATTGAAAATATACACCTTTTGTTATTTCTTTTCAAAGAAAAAAAACTATCTTTGCAAACAAAAATCAATCACTCTCTAATGAAGGCAAATTTTACCGATAAGGACATTTCTTACTATGGCAGGGTAGCATCTCTCCAAGATATAAACGAGGCAAAGGCTCACTACACGCTTGTGCTTTTAGGCATGTCGGGGAAAGCCAGTGTTTGTATTGACCGCCGGCATTATACCATCGAACAAGACGACATCCTTATCTGTGCACCCCACGAACAGCTGAGGGTTGACAGTTATGAAGATGACTTCTGCTGTGTATGCATGACCTTCAGCCAGCACTTCATGCAGGCGCTGCCCATGGGCAATACCGCTATATGGAACCAGATTCTCTATTGTGACAAGGTGAGACACCTGAAGGCTTCGGAGCGTGACTTGGAAATCTATAAGAATTACTATACGATCCTTTCGAAGAAACTCAACCACTTGCAGGACCCCGTCGATGCAAACATCTTCAAACTGATGATCAACGTGGCTCTGCTGGAGATGGGTAACGAGTTCCGGCAGAAGTCGAAAGAAGAGGTTCACACCATCACACTGGGCCAGAAACTCCTAAGGCGTTTCATCCAGGAGATAGCACAGACGGAAGTGAAGCGGCAACCCGTCAGTTACTATGCCCAAAAACTGAACGTCACACCCAAGTACCTGACCACCGCCTGCACCCGCTTCTCCGACAAAAATGCCTCACAATGGATCCACAACGCCGTGCTGACGGAGATTCAGGAACTGATGCTCAATCCCGACCTCTCATTTAAAGATATTTCAAAAAAGCTGGGATTCCCCAACCTTTCATCGTTCAGTATCTTTGTAAAACGGAATCTGCACGATTCTCCAACGGCTTTACGCAAGAGATTCGTGACAAACAAATAACACAAACATAAAATAAAAGGCGGGGGAATTTAACTTTACTCCCCCGTTTTTCATAGATGAAAGTTCAGCGCCTATCGCTGGATACGGATACGGGCATCTACGGCAATGACGTTCTGTTCGTCAGCCAGAAGCGGATTGATGTCCATCTCCTTGATTTCGGTGGTGAAACGCAGAAGGGTGGAGAGGCGCACAATAATCTCGGCATAGCGCTGCTGATTGATACCGGCCTGTCCGCGCGTGCCTTGTATTATCTTATAGGCACGCAGGGAGCGGATCATGCTGTAGGCTTCGGGGAGGGGCAGGGGAGGGGGTTGCTCACTTCGCTATCTTCCTCCCCTCCTTAATATAAATGCCTCTGCCCATCTTTTCCACGCGGCGGCCCTGAAGGTCGAACGTGCCGCTGCCGTTCGCTCCGGCCGTCTTCACACTGCTGATGCCCGAGGCATCGGCTTTCTTGTAGGTCAGCACAATCTTGGCAAACAGCTGCTTGTTCTTGCCCGCACTGTCTTCGTCGCTCGACACGATGTTGGAGTTGTCGAACGCCAGCACGATTTTCTTCGAGGCCTCAAAGCCAGTCACGTTGGCCGACACGGCATTCTGACCCGCCGTTCCGCCAGGGAACACCACGCTGCTGGCTATCTCGCTGTTGGCCGAGTCGTCCACATAGACGCCCGTCATCATGATGCTGCGGTCAGCTATCGTCGATTTGTTATTGCTGTAGCCTTCGATATAGATGCCCGTCACCACATAGCCCGGGTTCACCGAGATGGTGATGGTGTTGCCGTTGTTGCCCGTGCGCATCTTGATATAGTCGCCGCTGGTGCTGTTGGTCAGCTCGCCGTTCTCGCCCGCAGTGTAGCACAGTCCGGCGATGGTGCCCTTGTCGGCAGCTGGTACCTTCACCGTTTCCTCGCCGCTCGTGGCCGGTTCCAGGGGAACGGCCTGAGGAGCCGTCGACGCTACGTGGGTCTGATACGTGGCGCGGTCGATGCCCAGACTTTCGGCCAGCGAATAGCTCAGGTGGGGAGGCTGGTTGTAGGATGCGTTCTGCCAGGCCACGGCCATGCGATACTGATGGTCTTCCAGCAGACAGGGCACCCGGTATTCCGTCTCCTGCGGCGTGGAGAAAATCATCAGCGTGCAGGTGGGACTCGACCAGTCGCTCTCGTATTGCCACATGATCAGCTCTTCGCGCCAATCGCCCAGGAAGTCGGCCTGCAGACAGGGCGTGGCCTTTGTGGTGTTGCTGGTCTGCGGTTCGCCGTATTCGGCAAAGTTTTGCACCGTGACGATGCTCATCGAAGCGGTGTTCCAGGCCTTGATACTGGGTGAAGACTTTCCATCTTTGTAGTGCCCGTCGAAAGTCTGGTCGAAGGGGTCGCCCGTCCAGTAAATGCGGAAATTCGTGTCGGGCTTACTGCCGTGCACCTTCGTTCTGTCTTCGCAGGCATACATATTACCATCAGCACTCGACCAGAATTCGCTGCCCTTATGCGAGGGGATGAAGTCGCAGGCCAGTCCGCGGCCATTGTCGCCGCTGCTCGTGGCGTATGCCAGCACTTCGCCCGTGGTGGCATCGTGCACGTCGTATCCGTAGGGTGATTCCTCGTGGGGCATCATCAGCTCCAGTCCGGGGCGGTCGGGCACCAGGTCGGCCAGATGGATGGCATCGCCGTGGCCATAGCCCGTAGAGCAGAGCAGCCGCCCGTCGTGGCCTATCGTGGCGCCGCCGGTGCAGATGTCGTCGAGGCCGTCGCCATTGACGTCGCCAATCGAAATGCTGTGAACGCCCTGACCATAGCTCGATTTTCCTGTGCCTGAAGCAACAACGGTTCCTGTTCCGTCGATAACGTCCCATTTATCCTTCGCCGTTCCGCGGTGCAACCAACGGGTGGAGAGTTCCGTGCCGTTCCAGTCTACGGCCCAGATGTAGCACAGCGAATAGTAGCCGCGCTGCAGGATAGCCGTAGGCCGCGAACCGTCTAAATAGGCCACGGCAGCATTGAAACGCTCACAGCGGTTGCCATAAGTGTCACCCCAGGCTTTGGCTATTGTCGAGGAAGCTCCCGAGTCGCCAAGGCCGCGGTTGGGGCGATACCAGATGGTGTGCATGGCCGCACCCGTCTCGCCGTTGAACACCGTCAGGAACTCTTCTCCACCGGTCACGAAGCCATTCGAGTTCTGATAAGTCTTCGAGTTGTCGGTGGCCTTGATGTCGGCACTGCCGGCCTCGCTCACATATTGTCCGTTGCCGTCGGTGCTGCCCGCTGCTGTGCGGCAGATCATCTCGGCCTTGCCGTCACCGTCGAAGTCGTACACCAGTAAGGTCATCGTGTGGTTTCCCGAACGGATATTGTGTCCCAGACAGATGCGCCACAGCTGTGTGCCATCCATCTTGTGGCAGCTCAGATAAGTGGGCGAAGCCTTGCCCTCCTTGCCCGAGTCGCGCTGGTTGTCGGGCAGCCATTTCACAATCAGTTCGAACTCGCCGTCGCCGTCCACGTCGCCTATGCTGATTTCGTCGGGACGGTAGCGGCCCGTCAGTGCGCCCGATGCGTCCTTGGTTGCTGGCGGACGGTTGATTTTCAGCGTGGTGTACATATTGTCCCAGGCCTTTGTCTCAGCCGTCTCTCCGTAGGCCGATTCAATCCTATACGTAGCCCCGGCCACACCGTCGGTGTCCAGATAGTTCGTCTTCGTCGTGATGGGCTCAGCGTTTAGTCTGACGCCGTCACGATACACATTGAATCCCAGGTCGCCGTCGCCCGACAGCGAGCGCCACGACACCAGCACCCCCTTCGACGTCTTCACGGCCACCGGAGCGCGGTTGAGCTTTTCCTGAGCCTGCCCCAACAGGCACACGGCGGCCAGGGCCACCGTCATCATCAGTTTTCTCATAAAAGTCTAATACGTATTAATTTTTAAATAGCTATTTTACATACAGACGCAGCCTTTGCGTTTTGTACCCACGCGTCAGCCCGAGAGCGAGAAAAGGCGGATTGCTCCGCCTTTTCTTCAGTCTATTCCTCGTCGTCCCAAAGCGAATGGATAGCGGGTAGGGTGGAGGCTGTTTCCATTCCTGTCTCAGCCTCTTCCTCGAAATCCGCCTGATGGGCATTGACGACCAGACCTTCGGTGGAAGTGACGTCGGCATCGCCATAGTCGAAGTCTTCCATCACGTTCTGATACATTTTCAGCGCTACACGCTCTGTCGAGGGTACGATATATTTATTCTTTTTCATTTTCTCATTTCTCATTTTCTCATTTCACAATCATTCGCTTGCCGTTCACGATATACACACCCTGGCGCAGCAGACGCTTAGCCTCCGTCCACGGCATTCCCGAGGCCACCTTGCGGCCCTGCAGGTCGAAGACGTCGCTATCCTCATCCTCTGCGGCAAAGTCGGCAATTCCCGTGGCTTCCTCGCCGCCGATGCTCACCGTGAAGCTCTTGGCTCCGGCTGCCGAACCGTCGTGGAAATAGGCACGGTAGCCTTTCAGCACCATCTTCATGCCGTTGCGACTCACGCGGGTCAGCTTGTCGCTCGTGGCCACGAAGAAATAGTCCTTCGTGGTGAACGCAGTACTGCCCATGTTGGTATAGGTTCCGATGAAGTCGATGCCGCCAACGCTCTTCGACGACTCTGTGGCGAATTCCGTGACTCCCTTGGCCACAAACGGTCCCGACTTCGTGACACCGCTAATCAGGAAAGGCTCGCCGGCAGTCACAGCCTGCGTCGTTTCATCAAACTTCAGTACCGTTCCATCAACTGCTGAAAGGTTTGCCACCTTCACACCGTCGCCGAAAGCATCCTTCAGCTGCTCAGCCGTCATGCTGTAGGGCAGCACCATCGTTCCCCAGCCCGAGCCGAGCCCCGTGCGGTAGACCAGCGCATTGCCGCAGTCTGCCGAAACAGTTCCTAACGTAGATTCTTCGTCAGAGAGCATCACGGGGAGATAAACGGTCGCCTGGCTGAAAGCAGGACGAGGAGCCGACTCTGATCGTGAATCTATCGAGAACTTCCCGTTTTCGTCAGCAAACACATAATGATCGGTGTTAATAATAGTTCCATTATTGAGGCAAGTTCTATAATGCACTATCGTTTTATCATCAACGAGATTATCAATAGAAACAATCAGCCCACGTGTTGTGTTCAGTCCATAGCCGGGAATCAGACCCCAGTTGGCACTGCCGCCTGTTCGCGTACCATAGACCACCTCATCTTTGTCGAAATAGATTTTGGTGTTAGCTCCTTGTTCTACTGTTTCGTAATAAGTGGTGGCCTCGCTCTTCCAGCTCGCCCAGATATTTTTTGTGGAGGTTTTCTCATCACCATAATACGAACTGCCTAATTCTTCTACAGTTGCCGTCTGATAGTCCGGACTCTCATAATACTTATAGTAAACCGCCGGAGCCGTGAAGGATTCCGTCCTCGACTTGTATCCCGTAGCCGATGCTTTCAGCGTCAGTGTTCCCGGTTCTGTGAAGGTGTACGACGAGAAATCCTTGGTGTAATATACGCTGATATTGTCAATCGATGCCACGGGGTAGTAACGTGAGGCGTTAACGTAGAGTCCGTTGGCTTTATAGCTCGTGCCGGAAGGCAGGGTATACGTACCAGAGCCTATCTGAGCCGAGGTGGAGTTGTTCGTGATGGTCCACACCACGGTACCTGCTTCGCCATCAACCACCAGTTTGTAGTGGCACCATGTGGCACTGGGTATCGTAACCGTAGTGGAACTGCCATTCACCGTGTAGGTGGTGCTGGCGCTTCCCCCGTTTGTCAGATCCAACAGGTAGTTTGCCCCACTGTTGGCCGAGTGGTAGTTGCTGTTGTTCGTTATGGTTCCGCCCACTGTCATGACGGCAAGTTCCATAGGATGTTCCGTTGGTTTATTGCTGTCAGTTCCGGGCTTTAAGCTTGCGTCGAACTCCAGAGTATATGTGTTAATGCCCGTCCAGTCGATACCTGCGAAAGTCTTAGATGCGCTACGGTCGTTCGTGCTTGTCGAAGAGGAGTCAAAGCAGAAATACTGGCCATAGGTGGCATCACCCGTCTTCAGCGTCAGTTGGCTGGATGCGTTAGGACTGTTCCAGTCGCTCACGCCGCTCACACTCTCATAATCCTCGCTATAGAGCATATTGGTGCCGGAGGTTCCCAGATCTGTCTCGGTACCATCGAGCGCGGTGAACGTTCCAGACACGGTCGGAGTGATGCCGCTGAAGCTGGGGGCTGTCACCGAGACCACAGGCAGATAGAACGTCTCGTTGGCAGCCGATGGATAATCGGTGGCCGACACCTCTGTGGGTGCCATTCCCGTCACGTTGATGTTCAGCTCGCCGCCGTAGTCGGGCACAGTAAGGCCTTCAATATGCAGATAGAGCACCTTCGATGCAGCATCATACCGGAGCGAAGCATCGTCACAATCCAAGTCGTCTTTATTCAGCTTTATCTTGGCAATGTCGGTATCAGCATCCGTCCCAAAAGCCTCAACCTTGGCAATGGGATAGTCGCCCGATTCGAGCGTCTCAGTCGAACGCACCACGAACACGGGTGCCAGATGCTCTGGTCCGTAAGTTTCCCAGTTACCGCCCGTCTTTTGGTCTACGGTCAGCGTTCCGCTCACCGTCAGCAGGTCGTTGTCGCCCTGGTTGGTTCCAGCCACATCGAACACCACCTGCGAACCATAGTTCAGCGTCAGGTTGGAAACTGTGGCAGCACTGACGGTTCCACTGGCCTCGCCGCCCATGTTCAGCGTTGCTCCGTATTCCATGGTCAGTCCGCCGCCGAATGTTCCGTCCGTAGTGTTCAGCGTGGTGTGGCGGTTCATCCATACGGGGCTGCTCTGCATCGTGCCGTCAAACTGCAAGGTTCCGGCCCAGACGTCGGTCCGGCCCGTGTAGGTCTCAGTCACTTTCGGCAACACGAGCGTACCGTCGCCCTGCTTCACCAGCCACATATTGCCCGCGAAGGCACCACCCGTCAGCGTGTGCGTGTAATACGTGCGGTTGATTGGTGGCAGATTGGTGGCAGCCACTTCGCCATTGCCCGTTACCCTCGTTCCCGTTGTTCCGTTCACGTCGGTTCCCTGTACCCACGACGGTGCATTGTCGATGAACACCGAGGGCTGAGCCCCATTGCTCACCGAGATGGTCATATTGTTTGTCTCGCAGGCAATCAGCTGGTCGCCGCTGCTTCCCGCGATGGTTCCGCCGTTGCTGATTTCCTGGCGTCCGGCCATCGTGTAGGGTGGGGGAGCAGTGGTATATCCTTCCAGCTCTCCCACGAAATAGCTCACGTGGGGCGGCTGGTTATACGCCATCATCTGCCAAACCATGGCCTGACGGTACTGGTGGTCGAACCAGAGGCTGGGGATAGGATTCTCTGATGGAATTACAGACGTGTAGATACTAACCGTATTTGAACCACTACGAACAACGATTTCTTCGCGCCAGTCGCCAATCAAGTCTCCCTGGAAACAAGCATTATTCTTCGAATCGTTATTCATGTTTCCAACTGCACCAGTTAACAAACGTCCTGCTTCGGGTTTGAAAATCATAGGCTGTCCCATCGTCCCGGGACTGTCAAGTAATTCCGAAAGCAAATCACCATCCCAATAAATACGGAAATTAAGACTAATATTTGTGTCTTTGAAATGGAATATAGAACCAGCTTCAGAAACCTCTCCCATCTTCACACTGCTAATTGTCTGAGAGGCAGAAGAGTGTCCGAGACTTCCAGGATAGCTATTGGAGATATTATCCATCATGCACCGCCCGTCATCACCGCTCGACGTGAACTTATAGAGCATCTCACCCGTGGCGGCATCGCGATAGTTGCAGCCCCAAGTGGGTTCGTCCTCCAGACAGCCGAAAAACTCCAGACCCTTGCGATAGGGATTGAAGTCCGACACATGCTGGGCATCACCATGACCATAGCCAGTGGTGTAAAGACCCTTTCCATTATCATCGATCACCATTGAACCATACACAATCTCGTCCCTACCGTCTTCGTCAACGTCGGCCACGATGAAGTTGTGATAACCATTGCCATACCAGGGGCTCGATGAGTTGTTGCACATCCATGTCCACCGCGTGCTCCAGGTGTGGCTGCCCACGTTCAGATCCATGGCAATCATCTTGTGCGTGCCGTAGATGCCTCGTGCCATGAAGAGGCTGGCATTGCGCCCGTCGAGGAACGGCGCACCGAAGAAGTATTTCGAAGAATTATGACCATAGCCTTTTCCGCCCCATTCGGCAGATAACGTAGAATAATATTCTAATCGTTTCAGCGGATAATCTGTCTTCTGATAGAGTGCGCCCGTCTGACCGTTCAGGTAGAGCAGATATTCATTGCCTGTGTGTGTCCACGCATATTGAGCTCCACTGGAAGGGCTGAAAGTATTGCGGGTATTCACAGTCATGTCGCCGATGGTGTAGAGACGATTCTTTCCGGTATTATCATACACAATCATATTGTCGGCTCCGCGCAGCACCACTTCCGCATTGCCGTCGCCATCCCAGTCGTAGGCTATGACATTAATTTCCGTGGAATTCAAGCTCACCATGTTCGGCCCACAATCGATGCGCCACATCAGTGTTGCAGTACCAGTCTGCCAGTTGATATCATACGCATCAAGCACCACAAACTCCGTCGTGTTCGACTGTGGGTAAACATTTGCTGCATCCACCGTGTTCAGCCGCTTAATAATCATTTCCAGCTGACCATCACCGTCAAGGTCGGCAAACTCAGCATCGTTGGGTGAATAGTTGGCCGTCACGTCGTTCCCATTACGGTCGTAAACTGTAGCCAAAGTCAAATCAACACGTCCCGAAAGATACTTGTCCACTGAGTTTCCCTTATCAGAAACAGGCCACAAAGAAGAAACAGAAGCCGACTGCGGCTGTTCCACACCATTCACCACCGCACTCACGGTATAGCTGTTGCCCGCTCCCGAGTCGGTGAAGTTGGAAACCGTCAGGCCTTCGGCTATCTTTGTGTCGTCGCGATACACATTATACGTCACGCCGAAATACTCCTGGGCCAGAATTCGCCACGAAAGGAAAGTGGAACCGCCCATGTTCACCGCCACCAGTCCGCGGTCCAGGTTGTCGGTCACGCGCTGGGCACTGGCAGGAACACATGTCCACAGAAAGAGACTGGCGCAGAACAGCATGCGTGCCTTACTGCGTAGATCAGTCAGTAGTCTTTTCATAATCATTTTTTTTAAGTAATAAAATATGTGTGCGCTAACAGAGCGAAACTTAAGGGGCAGCTATGAACGTTCACCGCTGCCCCCCATTCTCAAATTAATGAGAAAACTATAATCTTATTTACACTTTTTGCCATATTATTCTTCCTCGTCGTCGTTCCAGAGATTCGGCTGCGTGGGAAGCACTTCCTCTTCCTCCACGAAGTCGCTCTCCTTAGCGTCACCGGTATCGGTTTCATCCGACCAGTTACCTACGCCGGGATTAGGCTCATTCAACACGGATCCCAGCAAATTCACGTTAATCACCTCGGCTGAGGGTTTCTTATATATTTTTTTCATTTTCGGTTTATGATTTTTAAAGTTTATAAGTTTGGGAACGAAGAGTGAGAAAAAATTCTTCACTCTTCATTCTTCATTCTTCACTTTGCAATGAACTTCTTGCCGTTCTTCACGTAAATGCCGCCCTTCTCCGGCTTGCTCACCTTCACGCCGCTCAGCGTGTAGATGGCGTTGTCGCCCAGCGTCTCTACCGACTTCACGCCGTCGAGAGAAGTAGTCTCAGTGCCCTGCTCTTCATCGACGAAGATGATGGCAAACTTGGCACCGTTCTGATTGGCCTCCGTGGGCTTCACGTTTGCGGTAAGCAACTGCAGGTAGGCCTTGTTGGCTCCGAGCGAAGCCGACTTGCTGGCGCGATAGAAAGCCTCGGGGCCTTCGTGGCTCTTGCCGTCGGCACTGGTGTACTTATAGTTCATCAGATAGTTGGTGTAGGCACCACTCTCCTGAGGAACAGCACCGCCATTAATCATCGAAACGAGTGCATTACCGTCAACATTGAGAATAGTCTTCTTAGCATTAGATGCCGAGCTGACGTCGTGCATATCGGGCACAAAGAGGTGGAAGCCACCACCCAGGATGTTCACGGGCTTTGTCTCATCAGTATTATAAATGATATATGCTCTGTGGTCGCCAGTTGAAGCCGGGCCCATCACGTTCTCTGCGGGAATCTGGGTCAGCGTTACTGAAGCCTTGTCGCCAGGCTTCGTGCCATAGGATACATTAGTCACGGTGTAAGCCTTCAGCCCGGTACCCGTCATATAGCCCATCAGTTGGGGATCGATCTCCACGTTACGGCTCTCGGTGGCATAGCCCAGCTTGTTCACCGTCTTGGTGTCTTGCGACACAGCAATCTTCTTGATGATATGGTTTCTGAAGAAAAGTGACATGTCAGAACCCGTGCCCGTCACGGCATAGATCATATCCCCCGAACCGTCGGTAGCTTCGCCAACGTAGGTGAAAGGAGTATCTGCACTGCCAACACCAGCAACAATATTACTGTTGCCAATCTTCGCGGCCCTGACATATACCGAAGCCACCGCATCGCTACCTACCAGCGGAATCATAATCTTCCAGTTTCCGCCAGTCAGGCTGAGACCCTCATCGGTGATGCGAAGACCGCCATTGTGTCGTTCATGATTGCCTGGTGCTGTGATACTCAGGCCGAAGGACTCGTCGAAGGCTCCGTTGCCGGCATAGAGCTGACCGGCACCCCACATCAGACCGCCGCTATAAGGCTCGTTCCTCACGTGCATGCCATATCCGGCAGGGATGTCGCCGTCGGCTTCATAAGATTTCCACTGCTCCACGGCCTTCACGCCTTCTCCCACCGAGTTGTTCATAAACTCAATGTCGTAGCCGCCATTAACGGTTTTGGGCGCATAGTTGTCCACTTTCGTCTGCTCAACCGCGATGTTGCTGGCAGCATAATCAGCTAGGTCGGTGAAGTCCCATGTGTAGGGGTAATTCTTCTTGTTGAGATAGCCCACGGTCATGTTCTGCAGCGCATAGTCGGCCACGTACTTATTGTTCAGCTCCTTGTCCTCGATACGCATTCTGAACATGCCTCCCTTCTCTTTTTCCGACTTAAGGAAAATATAGGGTGCCTTACTGGTTCCAATCTCGGCATAGAACAGATGGGTTTCGTCGGTGTCGATGCTGCCGCTCGTATAGAGTACGGTGGGGTTCAGCCTTTGACCCTTGCCGCGATAATGCAAGGTAATGACAGCACGTCCAGCCTCGTTGCGCCATTCGTTGTTAATCTGATAGGCATTTTGGTAAACCTCACCGTTGTAAGTTATAGGAGCGTTTGGTCGTGCAGCATCCACGCTATACTTCTTTGTGCCCTGATAGATTTCAATGGTGTAGAGCTTAACCATCGAGCCGCCGTTCATGGTGAACGTCATATCGCCTCCGGTAGAAATGAATTGGTAGGCACCGCGATATTGATACACACCTCCGCCATACAGCCACTGCGAGCCGCCGGCATTATAGATGTCGCTGGAGCTTATCGAGTTTCCGACGGCATCGAGCGCACCCGTGATGTTCAGTTTGCAGGCATCATCGCTACTGCCATCGCCGCTACCCATGTAGATACACACACGGTCGCCGGCATTCAGCGCGGGAATGGTGAACGAGCCGCCGGGCAGGATACCCACATAGCGGTCGGGGTCGGTCGAAGAATTCGCCACAGCGTCATTCTCGTTGTAGAGACACGACTTATAGGTTGGTGTTTCAAACCACAGTCCTTCTGTTTCCCATATCATGTCGGCATTGTCGCCCTCCATGTCGTAAACGTTCTGGAACATAGGATCGTGAGTGCCCACACCCTGATTATTTATCACGCGCCAGGTTTGTTTCCACTCGTCGTTATCTGTTTCCTGCTGCAGCTGTGAACCAGCGGTTTTGTATTGTCCGATTTCCAAAACTTTTGAGGAGAAGTCCCACTTATGTCCTTCGCCGTTGTTGAAAGCGGCCGAGTAGGGGATGGTGACCACGAATGTGGCATCGCCGTTCTCAAATTCGAGATCGAGAACGATTACACCAGCCTTATCCTTCGAACTGTCTTTATAGCCGATACCCGAAATTGTGAGTTCTCCCGTGCTACTGCAGTCAACGCTCAGATTGCGGGTGTCAATATTGTCGGAAACCTTATATTCTGTGGTGCTGCCGTACTTATTTCTAACCTTACATGACTTAAAGATTCCGCCGTTCTTTACGGTGGCAAGCGTTCCGCTTGTTGCCCCATTCGTCAGAACGGCGCCGAGCGAACCCATGCTGAAAGTGTTCTGGAACTTAAACTGCTCCAACCTGAAAACCGTCCTTTGACGATTATTGTCACTCAGCTGGTCGTATCCCTCCACCAGATAATACACATGGTTTTTCTTCACGTTAATCCAACCAATCTCAACATCGCCTGACGCGCTGCCTGTCCAGACTGCGCTCTGATAAGTGCCGTTTTCATCGTAGTCCAACAGCTGCATCTGGGCATTGCTCATGTTACCCTTAATCCAGAGTTTGCCCGATGCTGTCGGCTTAAACACATAGAAAGATCCCTGATAGGGCTTGCCGTTCTGGGGCCAGAGGAATTCATAACCGCTTTCGTCGGGAATAGTAACTTTCAGTCCATTTACGATAGGCGCGTTGAGGTCGCTACCGAATTCTACTAACATAAAGGGAACGACAACAGTGCTCTCATTCATTCTTCCGTTGCTGGTGAAGGCAAATGTATGTTCTGGTGTGCCGCTGCTGGTTGTCGTTGAGGTTATGCTGTACTTGGCATTGCGGATGGGTCGGATTTCAATCTTTGTGATATCAGGTCCACTGGTCTCTTTATTTGTTGATAATATCAAGTCGCCGTCTTGCAGAATAATCATTTCCTGAGCAGAGGTTAAAACATCATTGGCATTCAACTTTCCGCTTCCGTAGGTGGTATTAATCAGTAAATTAACACCTTCTTTATAAATTAATTGCTCGCCTAAATAGGTGATTTTTACCCGGTCGCCTGCCCGAAGATTAAGAATGGCAAATTCTGCAGTATATTTTGTTCCTGTGCAATGCAGGGCCTTATTACCATTATCATCAGTTCTGAGGAACCAGCCTCTATTATGTTCACTGTTAGTCCTGAATGCAAATCTGCTGATGTCTTTATCAGCAAGTCCGCTGGCCGTCATTTTATCAGCAACATTTGCGGCTGTAATTGATGAATAGCCCGTAGAACTCATGGTGATAGAACCACCAGCTGCTGCATACGCATTGAAGTCGTATGTTTCTGTTGCGTCATAATCCTGTGCCCATCCCTTCTGCGGCATCATGCAGAGCAGCATGAGCAGAGTCATGAATACAATTTTAGCAGGAAAACTTTTTACAGTTTTACCCACCTCAATCCGTCTGGAGACAATATCCCCATTGAGTAATAGTTTTTTCATTTTGTTTATATTTTTAAGTAATATATTTCACAGAAAAATGGGCTAAACGCCAGTAAATCAAGCAGAATAATAGTTAGTTAAGAATATAGATGATTAGACTATTCGGCTGCAAAGATACTGTTTTAATATGTATATGTATAAGCAACACCCCATTTGTTCGTTATATTTAACAAAAAAAAAAACAAATTAACGAATAATCTAAAGGTACAAAAGTAAGAAGGTAAAAGAGAGAAATCGTCAAATCGTAAAATTGTAAAATCGTGAAATCTACATACGGAGAGTTGCAACAAACAAAAAATAATTCACCTTACGGTGTAAACCGCATGATAACAGGAAGTTGCGGTGAAGGGTTTAAGAACCCTCCCCAGCCATTTGGGTCAACCCCTCCCCAGCCCTCCCGAGGGAGGGAGCCTACGAACGGAGCATTCGTAAATGTGCCACTTGTGTTTCGTAAATGATAGAATTAGGACTCGTAAATGATACATTTTTAGTTCCGCAAGTTGGTAAGTCCTTTGGAGTTTTGGAGTATGGGAGTTATCTGTTCAGTCGAACCAACGGTCGCTGGCCGAAGTGTAAAGCAATTTGAATTTCGACTGCTGTGAGTATAAGCATTTCCAAATACGATTAATACACATCTCGGATTACAAATCCTGATACTCATTGCGGGCGAATTACAAATCCGCCCGAACTGACTCGTGCATACTCATATCCGGTTACAAAGTAAATTAGTTTGTTCTTCAATTAATGCCTAATTGACCTCCGATTGATGCCTAATTGAGGTACAAAGTAAATTAGTTTGTAAAAAAAAGACCCACAACAAAGACCCACAACAAAGACCCACCCCAACCCTCCCTGTTTAGGGAGGGAGCTAATACTTCTGAAACAGGAATCATAACCATTGCGATAATAATAACTCCCTCCCTAAACAGGGAGGGTTGGGGTGGGTCTTTCCTTTCAGGGAGGGTTGGGGTGGGTCTTTTCTTTTAGGGAGGGTTGGGGTGGGTCTTTTGGGTGGCTTTTCTTAACCCTTCACCTCAAAGCATTGGTTTATAGATAGTTTGGTGGTTCTGTGAAGTTTTATTTAAGAGTAAAAGTTCAAGAGGACAAAGAAAAATCCCCTCCCTGCGGGGGAGGGGATGGGTGAGGGGCTCCTATTTTTCTATTCTGATGCGGGCATCCACGGCCACCACCTGGTTCTGGTCGGCCAGGAGCGGGTTGATGTCCATCTCCTTGATCTCGGTGGCGAAACGCAGGAGGGTGGAGAGGCGCACGATGATCTCGGCATAGCGTTGCTGGTTGATGCCGGCTTGTCCGCGCGTACCTTGTATAATCTTATAGGCGCGCAGGGAACGGATCATGGAATAGGCTTCGGGGTAGGAGAGGGGAGCCAGACCGCTGCTCACGTCGCGGAGCACTTCCACGAAAATTCCACCCAGACCGCAGAGCACGACATGTCCGAAACGCTCTTCATACTTGGCGCCGATGAAGAGTTCTGTACCCTTGAGCATCTTCTGAACCATTACGCTGGTGGCTCCCTCTATCTTCATCATGCGGTCAAACTCAAGGGCAAGATGTTCCGGCGTGCGGATATTCAGGGCAACACCGCCCACATCGCTCTTATGAACAGGTCCTACCACCTTGGCCACTACGGGATATCCCACCTTCTGGGCAAAGTCCGTCAGCGTTTTCTTGTCGTTGCTCACCATCTCGGGCACCATCGGAATGCCAGCACTTTCCAGGAGCTGATGCACGATATCGGGTGCCACGTAACCATCTTCCTCAATGCTTCCGATGATATTCCGTATGCGAGGCACATCCACGCCAAAGAGTTCTATCTCGGGAGCAGCAGGCGGCGGCGTACTGATGACGCGCGTCAGAGTGGTGGCTAGTGTCACTTCGTCAGAAAAATTCACATGACCTTTCTTCAAAAACTCGGCCACTTCGGGACCTGCCGTATGCACACTTGGCAGGATGGGGAAGATAGGCTTGTGGCATTCCTTGATCTTCTGATGAAGCACATCGTATGCCGTATAGAGCTGTACCAGTCCAGGAGTGCCAAAGATAACGAAGATGGCATCAATCTCCGGGAACCGTTGATCGCAGTAGTCGATGGCAATGCCCAACTGCTCGGGCGTTCCCGTAGCCAAAATATCTATCGGATTACTCACGGAAGCACCAGCAAAGAGTTGGCTCTTCAGCTCCTCAGTGGCAGGACCCTCCAGTTTGGGAACCTTCATTCCGCCCTTTGAAAGGGCATCGGTGAGCATCACGCCAGGGCCTCCGGCGTGGGTGACGATGGCAAAAGAAGAATAGGGTTGGGGAGGGGCAACGCTGAATATGCACCCCGCAGTCGTCAGTTCCTCCCTACTGTAACATCTCACGATGCCCGCCTTACGGAACAAAGCCTCCACGGCAGAGTCGCTACTGGCTATGGCACCCGTATGGCTGGAGGCGGCACGGCTACCACTCTCGCTGCTTCCGGCCTTGATGGCGGCTATCCGACAGCCCTTTCGGATCAGGCTACTGGCATGGAAGAGCAGTTTATCGGGATTGGAAATATTCTCAATGTAAAGTAATTTGATATGCGAATCACGCTCTGCATCGAAGTGTTCGTCCATGTATTGCAGCACATCCTCAATACCAATCTGCTTACCGTTACCGATGCTCCAGACGGAATTGAACGCCAATCCCTTGGTGACACCTGACTCCAGGATAAACACCGCCGTGGCACCCGAACCGCTGATAAAGTCGGCTCCTTTCGGATTGAGCGAAGGAATAGGCTTGGTAAACACGCTATGATGATGGCTGTTGAGCAGTCCGATACAGTTGGGACCTATCAGCGCACACTGATATTGCTCACAAATGTCAAGTATTTTCTGCTCCATCTTGGCCCCTTCCTTGGTCTCTTCACCAAAGCCGGCAGAGATGATAATGAAGGCGCGCACCTCTTTTTCCTTGGCTAGGTATTCTACGTAGTCAGGACAAAAACGCGCAGCCACCACCAGAACGGCCAGTTCGGTAGGTGGTATTTCCTTCACGTCGTGGAAGGCTTTCACGCCCTGCACCTCATCTTCCTTGGGGTTGACGATGCGCAGCGTACCTTTATAACCGCCCTGAAGAATATTGCGCACGAGGGCGCCACCAGGTTTGTGTACATTGTTTGAACCGCCGATAACGACGATGCTTTTCGGGTGTAGTAGTTGTTCGTTGATCATAAATAGTGCATATTTTGGGCACAAATATACAAATTATTTCGATGTTTTACTGTTTTTTTTGGCTTTTTCGCCCAATTATAGTAATTTTGCACCCAAAAATATAATAAGTACGCGAGAATATGGAATACAATTTCAGAGAAATCGAGAAGAAATGGCAGGAGCGCTGGGTGAAGAACCAGACGTATAAGGTTGCCGAAGACAAGGACAAAAAGAAATTCTATGTGCTCAACATGTTCCCTTACCCCAGCGGTGCGGGCCTGCATGTGGGCCATCCACTCGGCTATATCGCCAGTGATATCTATGCACGCTTCAAGCGTCTGCAGGGTTTCAACGTGCTGAACCCCATGGGCTATGATGCCTACGGATTGCCCGCCGAACAGTATGCCATCCAGACCGGACAGCATCCGGCCATCACGACCGAAGCCAACATCAACCGCTATCGCGAGCAGTTGGATAAGATTGGATTCTGTTTCGACTGGGACCGTGAGGTACGCACCTGTGAACCCATCTACTATAAATGGACACAATGGGCTTTCCAGAAGATGTTCAACTCCTTCTATTGTAACAAATGCCAGAGCGCTCAGCCCATTGAGAAACTCATTGAGCGTTTTGCCCAGCAGGGAACGGAGGGACTGGATGTGGCCCAAAGCGAAGAACTCTCGTTCACCGCTGATGAATGGAACGCCTGGGACGAGAAGCGGCAGCAGGAGGTATTGATGAACTACCGTATTGCCTATCTGGGCGAGACGATGGTGAACTGGTGTGCCGGACTGGGCACCGTGCTGGCCAATGATGAAGTGGTGGATGGTGTGAGCGTTCGCGGCGGATTCCCCGTGGTGCAGAAGAAGATGCGCCAGTGGTGTCTGCGCGTTAGTGCTTACGCCCAGCGTTTGCTCGATGGTCTGGAGACTATCGAGTGGACGGACTCCCTGAAAGAAACCCAGCGCAACTGGATTGGACGCTCGGAAGGTACAGAAGTGGAATTCAAAATAGCCCACCCCCAACCCCTCCCAAAGGGAGGGGAGACCGAAAATGCTGAACTCCCCTCCTCTCGGGAGGGGCAGGGGGTGGGCTCCTTCACTATCTTTACCACCCGTGCAGATACCATGTTCGGTGTGACCTTTATGGTACTGGCCCCCGAGAGTGAACTGGTGGAACAGCTCACCACGCCCGAACAGAAAAAGGAAGTGGAAGACTATATTGCCTACGTGAAGAAGCGCACCGAGCGTGAGCGTCAGATGGACCACAAGGTAACAGGTGTCTTCTCCGGTTCTTATGCCATCAATCCGTTCACCGACGAGAAGATTCCCATCTGGATTGCTGAATACGTTTTGGCCGGATATGGTACAGGTGCCATCATGGCCGTGCCTGCCCACGACTCTCGCGACTATGCTTTTGCCAAGCATTTCAACCTGCCCATCATCCCCGTTATTGAGGGTGCTGACGTCAGCGAGGAAAGTTTTGATGCCAAGGACGGTATCATGTGCAACTCCGCATCGGATAAATTCTCACTGAACGGTCTTACCGTGAAGGAGGCTATCGCTGCTACCAAGAAGTTCGTGACGGAACAGGGTCTGGGTCGCGTGAAGGTGAACTACCGTTTGCGTGATGCCATCTTCTCGCGCCAGCGTTATTGGGGCGAGCCGTTCCCTGTCTATTACAAAGACGGAATGCCCTACATGATTCCCGAGGAATGTCTGCCACTGGAGTTGCCCGAGGTGGATCAGTATAAACCCACCGAAGACGGTCAACCACCATTGGGCCATGCCAAGAAATGGGCTTGGGATACGGTGAATCGTTCAGTTGTTGATTGTGCTACAATCGACCACAAGACCGTCTTCCCACTGGAACTCTTCACGATGCCGGGCTTTGCCGGTTCTTCGGCTTACTATCTGCGCTATATGGATCCTCACAATGAAGAAGCATTGGTTTCGAAGGAAGCCGATGACTACTGGCAGAATGTGGATCTCTATGTGGGAGGTACGGAGCATGCCACGGGTCACTTGATCTACAGTCGTTTCTGGAACAAGTTCCTCTTCGACCTCGGCGTGAGCTGTAAAGAAGAGCCTTTCCAGAAACTGGTGAATCAGGGTATGATTCAGGGCCGCTCGAACTTCGTATACCGTGACAATGTAGCTTCGAAGGAAAAGAGACATCCTGTATTTGTAAGCTTTGGCTTAAGCAAGAACTACGAAGATATAACGCCTATCCATGTGGATGTCAATATCGTCAGCAATGATATCCTCGACATTGAGGCCTTCAAGCAGTGGCGTCCCGAATACAACGATGCCGAGTTTGTGCTCGAAGATGGAAAATATATCTGCGGCTGGGCCATCGAGAAGATGTCGAAATCGATGTTCAACGTGGTGAATCCCGACATGATTGTCGAGAAATACGGTGCCGACACGCTGCGTCTGTATGAAATGTTCCTTGGTCCTGTGGAGCAGTCGAAGCCTTGGGATACCAATGGTATCGACGGCTGCCACCGTTTCCTGAAGAAGTTCTGGAACCTGTTCGACGGTGTGACCGCTGAACAACAGACGGCCACTCCCGAAGAACTGAAGTCGCTGCATAAGCTCATTAAGAAAGTTTCGCAAGACATTCCTGCCTTCTCTTACAATACGAGTATCTCAGCCTTCATGATCTGCGTCAACGAACTGTCGCAGCTGAAGTGCAAGAACGCGGAAGTTCTGAAGCAACTGGTTGTTCTGATTGCTCCGTTTGCCCCACATATCGCTGAGGAATTGTGGGAGCGTCTGGGTCAGCAGGGTTCCGTCTGCGATGCCCAGTGGCCCACATGGAATGAAGAATACCTGGTGGAAAGCAGCGTCACGCTGGGAGTTGCCTTCAACGGCAAGCGCCGTTTCGAGATGCAGTTTGCTGCCGATGCCGACAACAAGAGCATCGAAGAAACCGTGCTCGCCAGCGAACAGGCAAAGAAATACACCGATGGCAAACAGATCGTAAAGGTTATCATCGTCCCTAAGCGTATGGTGAACATCGTGCTGAAGGGATGAATAAGCAAGTGATAGAATCCGAAGCGAAGGATTATCTGGGCATTACCCTTGCCCTGCTACTCTATTCCTTCGGATTTACCTTTTTCCTGATGCCCTACGAAATCGTAACGGGCGGCGTGACGGGTATCGGTGCCATTGTCTATTATGCCACAGGATTCTCTAACTCAACTACCTATCTGATTATCAACATACTGCTTCTTGGTGTGGGTCTGAAGATATTGGGCGTGAGATTCCTGATGAAGACTATCTATGCCATTCTGATGCTGACGGTCATGCTGTGGCTGATGAAAAGCATTGCGCCCGTAGATGAGAACGGCAATATGGTGAAGATTCTGGGTGAGGGGCAAGACTTTATGTCATTGCTGATAGGCTGTCTGATCACGGGAACAGGTCTGGCCATCACCTTCCTTTCCAATGGCAGTACGGGCGGCACCGACATCATTGCCGCTTCCATCCATAAATACCGTGACATTTCGCTGGGCACGGTTCTCATCTTCGTGGATTTCATCATCATCGGCAGCTGTCTGTTCATTCCGCAGTTCGGTACGTTCCTGGAACGAGTGACGATGGTGACTTTCGGTTTCTGTACGATGATTATCGAGAACTTCATGCTCGACTATATCATGAACCGTCAGCGCCAGTCTGTACAGTTCATGATTTTCTCCAAGCATTATGAGCAGATTGCCGAGGCCATCAGCCGCGAAACGGATCATACGATGACCATTCTCGATGGCAGCGGCTGGTATTCGGGTAAGGAAATGAAGGTTATCGTACTGTTGGCCAAAAAGAGCGAGAGTGTCATGATTTTCCGTATCATCAAGCTGATAGACCCCAATGCTTTCGTTTCGCAGAGTGCCGTCATCGGTGTCTATGGTGAAGGATTTGATAAGATTAAAGTTAGGTGATGAACAAAATAGTCTTTGCAACAAATAACAAGCATAAGCTGGAAGAGATTCGGAGCATTCTCTGTGAGAAATTCGAAGTACTCTCATTGAGTGATATCGGTTGTCATGAGGATATTCCCGAGACGAGTGACACACTAGAAGGCAACGCCATGCAGAAAGCACAGTATGTATTTGATAAATACGGCTACGACTGCTTTGCCGACGATACCGGACTTGAAGTAGAAGCCCTTGGCGGAGAACCCGGCATCTACAGCGCCCGCTATGCAGCCCTTGATGGCGACGATTCCATCAGTCATGATTCGGAAGCCAATATGACGAAACTGCTCCGCAAACTGGAAGGCATAGAAAACCGAAAGGCACGTTTCCGCACGGTTATCGCACTCATCACTAGCACAGATAAGTCCCCCTCCCTCATAGGGAGGGAAGGGGTGGGTCTCTATCTCTTCGAAGGCATCGTCAACGGTTCCATTATCCGCGAACGCAGGGGAAGGGAGGGCTTTGGTTATGATCCTATCTTCCAACCCGAAGGTTATGATCAGACCTTTGCCGAATTGGGCAATGAAGTGAAAAACCATATTTCCCATCGTGCGCGAGCTGTCCAGAAACTGGCTGAGTTTTTAAGTTTGTAAGTTAATTAGCATTGAGTCATGAAAAAAGAATTATCCGTACTGATTCCTACTTATAACTGCTTCTGCGGTGATCTCGTCCATTCCTTGCACCATATCCTGGAACAGGAAAAAAAGAAGCTGGATGAATTCCGCTATGAGATAATCATTGCCGATGACGGTTCCACCGACAAGGAGATGATCGAAAAGAACATGGATATCAAGGAACTGTCGAACGTTAACTATATCATCCGCGAAAAAAATGTAGGCAGAGCGGCTATCCGTAATTTCCTGGCTCAACAGGCTCAATATGAATGGCTACTGTTCCTGGACGGTGACATCATGGTGGAACGTACCCGTTTCATTGAGAAATACCTGGATACCGATTTCCATGTCATCGTTGGCGGAATACAGGTTTATGACCGTAACCGTTCGCTTGGCAACAACCTGCGTTTCCTGTATGAACTGAAATATCAGTACTATCATGGCGCAGCCAAACGTCAGGAACAACCCTATAAAGAATTCCGCACCATCAATTTCCTCATTCAGCGGGATATCATGCTTCGTATTCCTTTTAACGAAGACTTCAAGCATTACGGCTATGAGGATGTGCTCTTCGGCAAACAACTGAAGGAAGCCGGCATCCGCATTCATCATATCAGTAATCCGGTGATGATGATTGATTTTGAAGATAATCATACCTTTGTCAATAAGACGGAAGAATCTTTGCGCACACTCCATCAGTTCCGCAACGAACTGAAAGGTTATTCCACGCTTCTGAAGTATGAATGGATGAAACCTTTGCTCTTGCCTGTGTATTATCTGATAGGAAAAATCCTCCGATGGAACCTCTCAGGCAATAATCCGAGACTTTCGCTGTTTAATATATATAAACTGTTGTATTATAGCAGTCTGTAGCCCCCTCCATCTCCCCCTTGGGGGAGAGATAAATAAATATATTTAAAAATGAAAAGATTCTTAGGATTATTTGCTGCCATCATCAGCATCATGACAACTCAGGCAGCCAGCATCGGGGAATGGAAAGCCTATCTGGCTTACCATGACATTACCGATATTGAACCGGCCGGAAAACTGGTCTATGTATTGAGTTCCCAGGATCTTTTTTCCTACAATGTGAACGACAAGAGCGTCTATGCCTACAACAAGATAAACTCGCTCTCTGATACGGGCATTGCATTCATCGCATGGAATGCGTCGGTCAAGAAGCTCATCATCGTCTATTCCAATTATAATATAGACCTGCTGGATAATGACTACAACGTAGAGAATATCTCCGACTATTATTCGAAGTCGCTTACCGACGACAAGACCATCAATGATATCTATATGAATGGGCAATATGCCTATCTCTCCACCGGATTCGGTATTTTGAAACTGAATATGCGCAATGCGGAAATAAGCGAAACCTATAACCTGAAAAGAAAGGTGACGGCGTGCTATATCAGCGGAAACAGTATTTTTGCCAAAACCAACGACGGCATCTATGAAGGCAACATGCAGGAGAATCTGGTGAATACCGACAATTGGAAAATAACGACCAAGAGTATCACTTTCGTCAACGACAATGCCATTACCACCTCTACCAAGAACGGATACACGGAATATATTGCCTACGACAAAACCAATCAATGCTATTGGAGCAATCAGAGCAACCAGAAACTGCAGGGATGGACACAGGATGAAAGTGGGAACCGTACCGTTATCGTGAATGAAATCAATCCTGATGGACCTCATTATAATGCTTTCGGCTTCCTTAGATACCTCAACGGAAAGCTCTATACTGTTTCTGGAGATGATGGAAAAGACGCTCACATTCAGATTCTCGATGGCGATCAATGGAATATCTACGATGAATCATTCGTTTCATCATTAGGCCATGCCTATAAGGAACATTACGAGATAGACGTAGATCCGCTCAATGAGAACCATGTGATGGTGGCAGGCCGAACAGGTCTTTATGAATTTCTGAACGGGAAGTTCGTCAAAAACTATACCATCGACAATAGTCCGCTTCGTTCGGCTTCTACCGTCAGCAGCAACAATAAGAACTATGTGATGGTTCTCACGCTGAAATACGACAAATCAGGCACGCTATGGCTGGCTAACAGTATCAGTCCAAATGGCTCGGTATTCGAAGTGAAGGATGGATCTTTCGTATCTCATCATAGTAATAGTCTGATAGACGAAACGAATACTTCTCTTCAGCGCATGCGTAAAATGATGTTCGATAACAGCGGAAATCTGTGGTTTGTCAACAACTATCATGTCAATACCTGTTTGGTATGCTATCAGCCCGCACAAGATAAATACATTATCTATGATAATCTCATCAATCAGGACGGACAGCCTATCAATACAAACCATTTTCGTAATGCCTGCTTTGATAAAGAAGGAAATCTCTGGGTAGCCACCAATGCGGGTCCTGTCTATCTCACTCCCGAACAGATGAATGATCCCTCCTTGGGATTCACTCAATATAAGGTTCCACGTAATGACGGCACGAATCTGGCTGATTATCTCCTCACGGGCGTGAATCTTTCATGTATGGTAATTGATGAAGCCAACCGTAAATGGATTGGTACTTTGGAAAACGGACTCTATGTCATTAGCGCGGATAACAACGAAGAAATTCATCATTTCACGACCGAAAACAGCAATATCCTTTCAAATATCATTCGTGATATTGCCATCAATCCTACCAACGGCGAAGTATTCATAGCCACGGAGGAAGGTCTCTGTTCTTATATGAGCGGCACTTCACAGGTAAACGAAGAGATGACAAAAGATAATGTCTGGGCTTATCCTAATCCCGTCAAACCGGAATATTCGGGATTGATAACCATCACAGGTCTGAGTTATAATGCTGACGTGAAGATTACAACCTCTAATGGTGTACTCGTCAACGAAGGACGTTCCACGGGTGGTTCCTACACTTGGGACGGATGTGACCAGGACGGTCAAAAGGTAGCCAGCGGTATTTATATGGTGCAGACCGCCAAAAGCGATGGTAGCAAAGGTACGGTCTGCAAGATTGCCATCGTCAGATAAGTTTATTCTATCAATAGTTTCACGGTATCTGCCTTTCGCTTGTCATAGACCTTATTGTCCATCACCTTCCGTTGACGTGGATAAAAGGCCGGATGAACCACACTCCGTGTAGAATCTGCAAGAGCTGAACGGATGCCGCCCAAATCAAACAACAGATAAGGAATATCATCACTACAGAAAGGCTTATCCACCGATTCCTGAATACGCTGATAGAGTTCTTGATGCTGCTCTTGAAAAACTTTACTGCACCATATCATAAACGGTATCTCATATTCACATTTGATGGCTTCTATCGGCTCTTCCACACCAAATTTCCTGCCATATACCAATCGTTGATCATCATAGATCTGTTCTCCGTGATCAGAGAAATAAATGAGTACCGCATCCTGTTGCTCAAAACAACGGATTATATCGTCCATCACCTTATCGTTATACAGCACGGCATTATCATAGTCAGCCACTTGCTGGCGCTTACTTTCATCAAGGTCGTTCCTTTTGATATCCTTCGCCTTGAACAAAGCGAAAGACTCAGGAAAACGAAACCGTGGATCCAGATGCTGCCCGTAGAGATGAATGATATTCATACTTCGGGATTGACGATAGAATTTACTTTTATAATAATCTATAAAAGGTCCATCATAATTCATCAGCGTATCGTTGCGATAGTCAAAACAGGCATTGCTTATCTTATGGGTATTCAGAAAATAACAGCACGTGAAATCATAGTTTCCTCCTGATGTCTGGGTGTATTGATTATCAAAATAACCTACCCAATAACCGGCCTTTCTGAAAACCGCCGGAAAGAGTATGTTGCGCTTCGCATCATCCTGACGATCACAACTCTTCAGACTGAATACATATTCCATCATATAGTTGGTACCATTCGAAGGCGAAACAACATCCTTGAAAACCGCTAATTCCTTATTTTCCAACCGTTTTTCAAGCAAAGGATTGGTCTTCAGATCATAACCGTATAAACTGGAATGATACTTATTAAACGATTCCCCAATGACCAAAACGATGATGGGTGCTCCTGAATCCACCTTTTCTGCTTTTATCAAGTCTATCTGGCGTTCTATTTCTGCGATGTCATACCGTTTCTCATGATAGAATATCCAGGAATCTGTCAATTTATAAATGGTATTTTTACCAGGCGGAACCATTCCTTCTTCTACTATTTGTATAGAACCATAGGCTCCACAGATAGATATGATGAGGATAATCGTATCTATTATCTTACCTGTTCGGAAAAAATATCTTTCTTCACAATATAAATCAAGTTTATAGAACAGCCAGCAGCATGCTATGACTAATATAATAAATAATAAGGTAAACGGACTGAATATATAAAGACTGAAAAACTCCTTGATTTCCTGAATATTGGTTTGCAATAACAGGGAAATAATCATGCTGTTCAATCGGGAACCAAACTGTATATAAGTATAAGTTTCAACGATAAACAGCAACAATAAGATGAAGGCAATACCGTATTTGACAGTCTTGCCCAGATATTTGGCCAATAAACAGCATATTATGGAGAAGAAAACGGATTGAAAACCCGCCACACCCATCAATACGGGCGCAAAGTCGCGTGCTCCTATATTGCCCTCATAAGAGGCCGGAACACTCATCAAAAGCAAACAAAAGATGAAATAAACGACTTGGCGCATAAACGCTTAACTCATGCTGAGCATCCGCTCAATAGACTTCACGGCTTCCTTGCGGATGTCTTCCGGAACCTCTACGGTAGGCCATTCATATTTCAGGGCATTGTAGATCTTCAGCAGGGAGTTCATCTTCATATAGTCGCACTCATTACAGCTGCAGCCTACACCACCTTCGCTTATCTCTGGCGGAACGGGATAGAAGGTCTTGTCCTTACATTGACGCTCTATCTCATGCAGAATACCGGCCTCCGTGGCAATGATGAATTCTTTTTTATCACTCTCTATACAATACTTCAGAATAACAGCCGTAGAACCCACTACATCAGCAATAGCCAATACCGGACCCTTACATTCGGGATGAGCCAATACAACGGCTTCAGGATGCTGTTCCTTCAGTTTTACGATTTCTTCTACGGAGAAACGCTCATGTACATGACAGCCACCATTCCAAAGCAACATATCACGACCGGTCACGCTATTGATATAGCTGCCCAGGTTATAGTCGGGACCGAAGATAATCTTTTCGTCTACAGGCAACTGATCCACTATCTTTTTGGCATTGCCTGAGGTAACAACTACGTCGGTCAAAGCTTTTACGGCAGCCGTAGTGTTCACATAGCTGATAACCGTATAGCCGGGATGCTCCTCTTTATATTTCTGAAGGTCTTCAGCCTTGCAGGAATCAGCCAGCGAACAACCTGCATTCAAGTCCGGACAAAGCACCAACTTCTCGGGTGAGAGTATCTTACAGGTCTCTGCCATGAAGTGAACACCGGCCATCACGATGATCTTGGCATCCGTATCGGCAGCTTTTCGTGCCAGAGCCAATGAGTCGCCAATGAAGTCGGCCACTTCCTGAATCTCACCTCTGGTATAGTAGTGAGCCAGGATAACGGCATCTTTCTCCTTTGCCAGACGGCGGATTTCAGCCTTCAGGTCAATACTCTCATCTACAGGTTCTTCGATATAACCCTTCTTTTTCCACTCGCTTTTCACCTTCATATTATTATACTCTTTTTTATTTTTTAATTTAAAGAAAAACAAAGAATAGGATGATAGGGTGTGGAAAAGTTTATAACTGACGGCAGTTTTATTTGGTTATTTCACTATCAACATCTTGTTCACTACTTATCCACAATATCAATAAACCATAAATCATAAACTCTTAACAAGTTACATGACTTATCCACAATTCTTGTTTTCGGTGCAAAGTTAATAAGTTTATATCTTTTTTCCTATAAAAATAGTGGAAAACTTTCATAAATTGATGGGATAAAACGGTGGAAATCCACAATTCTGCCTCTCAGTCGGCTGATTAGTGGATAAGCAAATAGTTATCCACAGGGTTTTCCACAAAGTTATCCACAGCTTTTTCCACACTTGTGCAGATTTTGTGCATCTCATCTGCACTTTTTGTGCAACGCATCTGCACAAAAGTGCTTAATTAAAAAACGCCTTTCTTTTCTTTAGTTATTGAATCCGTTTACACTATCTTTTCATAAGAAAAGGCTGCACTCTTAAATACAAAAATAAAAACTTTTATTTTTATTTTGTTATTTCTCTCGTTTGCTGTATCTTTGTAGCATAAATCGAAAGGCTTATGGCAAAGAACATTCATTGGCAGGATGAATACTGGCTGCTGTTGATGCAGTTGTATTTGAAAAAACCGGAAGGTGTGAAGCCGCTCTATTCTAAAGGAATCGTAAATCTGAGTATGGAACTCCATATTCCGCCTCAGTTCCTTTATGAACGGATGCATGAACTGCGCCGTTTGGATACACCCCGGATGGAAAAACTTTGGGAACGCTATGGCAGCAATCCCAAGCGTCTGGCCAAAGGTGTGAAAATGTTGCGCCAGATGAAAGGTCTGGGTAATGCCGATGATTTCTATGAAGGTGTGGAGATGCACGAGAGTTTCGAATTGGATTTCAAGCCTATTGAGGAAAATCAACGACTCACACCTGTCATGCTGATTATCATTCTGGATCTTTATTTCCGATTAACGCCGAATACGATGGTGAAGGATACGCCTGAGATTCAGCAGCTGTCCCGATTGTTGAAGATTGATACGGCGCTGATCGTAGAAGTGATGGAAATCTATCAGATTTGTGATCCGCTTCTCAATCGTATGGAGATTCTCACTTCTCCGCTGGTTACACCTTGTAATAATATATGGAAACGCTATGGTAATGGCAATCCTGAAAAGTTAGCCGCCTATGCTGCCCAGTTAAAGGAATATTTTAAATAGGTGTTGGGTGTTAGGTGATGGGTGTTGGTGGATACTTTTGAAACCTGAAAATTGAAACTATATTAATATGGCACAAAGTTTAGTTCAACGGCAAGAACAGAAGTTGCTTCAACAGCAACGGCTTACGCAACAGCAAATGATGGTGGTGCGTATGCTGGAGATGCCTTTGGCTGAATTTGAACAGGCCGTAAAGACTGAGATTGACGATAATCCCGCCCTCGAAGTCTCAACCGATAATCCTGAATTGTCTGAGTATTCAGAAGAACCAGAATACTCCGATAACTCAGATCATTCCGATTCTCCCGAAGAACAAGAACGTCAAAGCGAACTTGACAGCGCCTTGGAACGGATGACCGGCGATGACGATATGCCGCTGGAACCTGAAAACTGGAATCTGAAACCAGGAACATCTGCAGAAGCAGATTATGAGGAAATCACTTATGGTAATCAGATTTCTTTCTACGACACGCTGAAGGAACAGATGGGCGAATTGGAACTCTCTGATCAGCAACGGCAAGTGATGGAATATATCATCGGTTCGCTGGATGATGACGGATTGCTCCGTAAATCCTTGGATTCCATTACCGATGAACTGGCCATCTATCAGAATATCGATGTCTCTGAAAAGGAGGTAGAGGAAATACTCAAACTCCTGCAGGGCTTTGACCCAGCTGGTATTGGTGCCCGTAGTCTGCAGGAATGTCTTTTATTGCAGATTGATCGGAAGAAAGGTAATGAAGTGAGATTGCTGCTACGACAGATTATCACCGATTATTTCGAAGAATTGATGAACAACCGTTGGGAAAAGATAGCCCAACAGTTGAAAATCTCTTCGGATACGGTAGAACAGCTGAAGGAAGAAATCGTGCGGTTGAATCCCAAACCAGGTGCTTCCTTGGGAGAGACCGAGGGTCGCAACGTGCAACAGATAACGCCCGATTTCATTGTGGATACGGCTGAGGATGGTACGGTGACCTTTACAATCAATCGTGGAAGGGTACCCGATCTTTATGTTTCGCAGACTTTTGCCGATATGCTTAACGATTATCAGCAGAATCGTTCCAGTATGAATCGCCAACAAAAGGAAGCTTTGCTTTATGCGAAAGAGAAAGTGGATCGTGCACGTAACTATATTGAGGCCATCAAGCAGCGCCGCCATACACTCTATCTGACGATGAAGACCATCATCGATCTTCAACTGAAGTTCTTTCAGGATGGTGACGAAGGGGATATCCGTCCGATGGTCCTCAAGGATGTGGCCGATCGTACGGGACTTGATATCTCTACGGTTTCGCGTGTCTGCAACGTGAAATATTGTCAGACGCGATGGGGTACTTTCCGTCTCCGTCATTTCTTTAACGAAGGATTGCGGACGGATGGGGGAGAGACGCTCTCCACCCGAAAGTTAAAACAATTACTGAAGGAATTGGTTGACAAGGAAAACAAGCAACAGCCTCTCAACGATGATGCCTTGGCTGCCGCCCTCAAGGCGCAGGGTTTTCCCGTCGCCCGTCGCACCGTCGCCAAATATCGTGAACAGTTAGGTATTCCAATATCTAGAATGCGAAAAAAATAAGAAAGTCCCCCTTCTAAGGGGGATTTAGAGGGTCTCCTTTATATGACTGAACGTAACATCATATTCGCCGCAAGGGTGATCAGCGCAGTATTCAATCCGTTCTACCTTCCCGTGGTAGGACTGATACTGCTGTTTATATTCAGTTATCTGAATTTGCTGCCTTGGGCCTACAAACTGCAGGTCATCACCCTCGTTTATATGTGTACCGTTCTGCTGCCAACATTCCTTATTCATCTCTATCGCCGTTATCAGGGATGGACGTTGATAGATTTAGGAGTGAAGGAACGGCGAATGGTTCCCTATATCATCGCCATTGTCTGCTACGGATTCTGTTATTACCTGATGCAGTTTCTCCGCATTCCGCATTTCATGGCGAGTATCGTGATGGCAGCCCTTATCATTCAGGTGGTTTGTGGTATTATCAATCAGTGGTGGAAGATCAGCACACATACGGCAGCCATCGGTGGAGTGACCGGTGCATTGCTGGCTTTCTCTATGGCTTTCTCCTATAATCCAGTGTGGTGGTTATGCGTCCTGATTATCATTGCCGGCATCTTAGGTTCTGCCCGTATGATTCTCCGTCAGCATTCCTTGTCACAAGTAGTAGCCGGTTTCCTTATTGGCTTCCTTTGTGCCCATTTCACGATATTGTGGATATAAAAGAGACCCACCCCGGCCCTCCCTGCTTAGGGAGGGAGATTTATTTTGAAACTTGGAATTTGAAATTTAATAAATATGATAGATAATATGGAAAAAGAAAATTCAACTCCCTCCCTAAGCAGGGAGGGTAGGGGTGGGTCGCCAGTTGTTGGGTCCCCCCTCGTCAGCATCATCATGGGCAGCACCAGTGATCTGCCTGTGATGGAAAAAGCCATGAAGTTCTTGGATGAGATGGAAGTACCTTTCGAGGTCAATGCTCTTTCTGCTCATCGCACGCCCGAAGCTGTAGAACAGTTTGCCAAAGGAGCTGCTGCCCGTGGTATCAAAGTAATCATTGCCGGAGCCGGAATGGCTGCCGCCTTGCCTGGTGTCATAGCTGCTTCCACCACACTTCCCGTCATCGGTGTTCCTATCAAGGGTAGTGTTTTGGATGGTGTTGATGCCCTTTACAGCATCCTGCAGATGCCTCCCGGCATTCCCGTAGCCACCGTAGCCATCAATGGCGCCATGAATGCCGCTATCCTCGCCTGTCAGATGATGTCCTTATACGATGAGGCTCTCGCCCAAAAGATGGCCGCCTACAAAGCCGGATTAGGCCAGAAAATCGAAAAGGCCAATGCCGACCTCTCGCAATTGGACTATAAATTCAAAGTTTAATTATTGGAACACAAAGACACGAAGACACAAAGTTTTATTTAGAAAGAATCTTTGTCTCTTTGTGTTTAATAAATAATAATTTGGATAGTTAGATTAATGGAACACAAAGTCACAAAGTTTTATTCCTTTAGAGGAATACAGAAGGCTAAACCAATTAAGTAATATAATTATTGGTGCGGCCATTGAAGTGCATCGTGTGTTTGGGCCTGGTCTTTTGGAATCTGTCTATGAAGAATGTCTGAAGATAGAATTAGAGTCTCGAGGATTGAATGTTCAGTCTCAAGTGGATCTACCATTAACTTATAAAGGAAAAAAGATAGAAAAAGATTATAGAATAGATCTATTGGTCAATGATGAATTCATTATAGAATTAAAAGCAGTTGAATCATTAAAACCTTTGCATGAAGTTCAGTTAGTGACTTATATGAAACTGGCAAATGTTCACATGGGTTTATTGATTAATTTCAATGTTCCTGTATTAAAGGACGGAATAAAACGAAAGATTAATGGATTAATAGAATATAAAGGGCCAAAACCAATAAGATAATATTCTTTGTGCCTTTGTGTTTAGTTAAAATAAAAGGAAAAAATGGAAAGAAGAAAGACAACAACTACGAAGGTGGGCAATCTGCTGATAGGTAGCGACTATCCGATAAGAGTACAGTCTATGGCCACCACTGATACCAATGACACCGAGGCATCGGTGGCCCAGGCCAAACGCATCATCGATGCAGGCGGAGAACTGGTGCGCTTCACCACCCAAGGCACCCGCGAAGCGGAGAATATGAAGCATATCTCCGCCCAACTGAAAGCCGACGGCTACCCTCAGCCATTGGTGGCCGATGTGCATTTCACGGCCCATACGGCCGATGTGGCCGCTTTGTATTGTGAGAAGGTGCGTATCAATCCTGGCAATTACGTGGATCCGGGTCGTGTGTTCAAGCATCTGGAATACACCGACGAGGAATATGCCGCCGAACTGCAGAAGATAGAACGTAAGTTCGTTCCTTTCCTAAATATCTGTAAGGAGCACCATACCGCCATCCGCATCGGCGTGAATCACGGATCATTGAGCGACCGTATCATGAGCCGTTATGGTGACACTCCGGCAGGAATCGTGGAGAGTTGTATGGAATTTTTGCGTATCTGCCAAAGGGAAAACTTCAACGATGTGATCATTTCCATCAAGGCCAGCAATACTGTAGTGATGGTTCAGACGGTTCGATTGCTGGTAAAAACCATGGATAAGGAAGATATGCACTATCCCCTCCATCTGGGTGTTACCGAAGCTGGAGAGGGCGAAGACGGCCGCATCAAGAGTGCCGTAGGCATCGGCGCCTTATTGACCGAAGGCATTGGCGACACCATCCGCGTATCATTGAGTGAAGAACCCGAGGCCGAAATCCCCGTCGCCAAAAAGCTGGTAGAACTTATTCCCGAATGTTCCCGCCTCCGCGAACAGGGAGAGACCCTCCTAAATCCCCCCTGTTTAGGGGGGACTAGCGAAGAGGCGGCATGGATTACTCCCCTACCTAAAGGAGGTGGGTGTCTTCATCTCCGTCTGTCTGCCCCCGATTACGAAACCTTCCAGCTGAAAGCCGCCATGATTGCCGGCCCCATCTTAATAGACGGAAAAGCAAAGGAATTAGTGACCCACCAAATCGAGACCCACCCCATCCCTCCCTTAAGAGGGAGGGAGACAAAAGACCCACCCCAACCCTCCCTGCTTAGGGAGGGAGTCAATACCGCAGAAAGTAATAATAAAAAGTCCTCCCTAAGCAGGGAGGATATAGGTGGGTCTTCTTCCCTTTCTGATTCTATTTTACAAGCCGCCCGCGTGAAATTCACCAAGACTGAGTATATCTCCTGTCCGGGTTGTGGCCGCACGCTTTATGATTTGCGCACCACCATCCAGCGCATTAAGGAAGCCACGAAGGATATGAAGGGTCTGAAGATAGGTATTATGGGATGTATTGTCAACGGCCCCGGAGAGATGGCTGATGCCGACTATGGTTACGTAGGAGCCGGTCGCGGAAAGATCAGTCTCTACCGCCAAAAAGAATGTGTAGAAAAGAACATCCCCGAAGAAGAAGCCGTAGAACATCTGTTGCGGCTGATAAAGGCGACCCACCCCAACCCTCCCTGTTTAGGGAGGGAGTCCGATGTTGTAGAATAAAAAAATCCTCCCTAAACAGGGAGGATTTTTAATAATTTCTTTCTGTGGATTTAAACCCCCTCCCTAAACAGGGAGGGTTGGGGTGGGTCGCCCTATGTATTCAGATAACTATCCTTAAACCCAAGGAAGTAGAGCACACCATCCAGTCCGATGGTATTGATGCTCTGTTTGGCCGTGGCCACCACACGGGGCTTGGCATGGAAAGCAATACCCAATCCGCTTGCAGCAATCATCGGCAGATCGTTAGCACCGTCGCCCACGGCAATGGTCTGCGCCATATTGACCTTTTCTACCTGGGCAATCAGTTTTAGCAATTCCGCTTTCCGGTGTCCATCCACGATTTCGCCCACATAACGTCCGGTGAGTTTCCCTTCTTCGTCTATCTCCAGTTCGTTGGCATACACATAATCGATACCCCAGCGGCGCTGCAGATATTCGCCGAAATACGTGAATCCACCGGAGAGAATGGCAATCTTATAACCGCAGCGTTTCAGTACCTCCATCAGTCGGTCGGCTCCTTCGGTGATAGGCAGATGTTCGGCAATATCCTTCATCACGCTTACGTCGAGTCCTTTCAGCAATGCCACACGACGTGTAAAACTCTCTTTGAAGTCTATTTCTCCGCGCATGGCACTCTCCGTGATGGCTTTCACCTGATCTCCAACGCCTGCCCGGATGGCCAGTTCGTCGATACATTCCGTCTGGATAAGCGTGGAATCCATATCAAAGCAAATCAATCGTCTCATCCGTCGGAACATATCATCCCGCTGGAACGAGAAGTCCATATCAAATTCACTTGATATTTTCATCAGCTCATGCTGCAAAACGGAACGATCCTCCAGCTTGCCGCGGAGAGAGAATTGGATAGAAGAAGACCCAGCCAGAGACCCACCAACTCGAGACCCACCTAAATCCTCCCTGCTTAGGGAGGACTTTTTATTATTACTTTCTGCGCTATTGGACTCCCTCCCTAAACAGGGAGGGTTGGGGTGGGTCTCTAAATGCGGCCTTCCGCTCAGTCTGAGGATAGAATCTATATTGAATCCCTGTTCGGCAATGACTTTGGTGGCAGCCCCGATTTGTTTGGCGGCCAGATGTCGCCCGATGATAGTCAGGATATAGCGGTTCTTTCCCTGTCGTCCTACCCAGGCCTCATATTCCTCGTCCGTGATAGGAGCAAATCCGATGTTCACTTGCAGTTCGGTGGCCTTGAACAGCAGTTCCTTCATCACCCGTCCAGAGTTTTCTTCATCCACCCGGATGAGAATACCCAATGACAGTGTAGAGTGAATGTCCGCCTGTCCGATATCCAATATCTGCGTATCATACTTGGCCAGTATTTCCATCACCGATGCCGTCAGTCCCGGACGGTCTTGTCCGGTGATGCGAATTAAGATATTTGACGACCCTCCTGTATCCTCCCTTAAGAGGGAGGACTTTTTATTCATATTCATAAATGATTTTTTATTGTTTCTATGACTTGATTAGTATTAAATAGTATTTCTTCGTTTGTAAAACGAATGACTTGATATCCATGATTAGTTAACCATTTTGAACGCATTTCATCATCTTCTTGCTGATGAGGTTCCGAATGATATCCTCCGTCAATTTCTATAACTAGATTATTCTTTCTACAAAAGAAGTCAACAATATAGTCTCCAATAATATATTGGCGTAAGAATTTTGCATTCAGTTGCTGATTAGAAAGTGCATTCCACAAAGCGGATTCTCCATCCGTCATGTTTTTTCTATTCTCCCGAGCAAAACTCTTTAGTAATGCATATCTGTCAGGAGATGCAGTATGCCACTTCTTCATACTTTCTGCGCAATAGAACCCCCTCCCTAAACAGGGAGGGCAGGGGTGGGTCTCGAGTTGGGGTGGGTCTCTTTTTTTTATATCGAATGCGGCACCCCTTCTACTTGTTTGATTCGTTTGTTCAGACAAAGATGGAGGATACCCCAAAGGGCGAGGTCAATCAGCAGGATGACCGTGATGTTCAGATAATTTCTGAGGAAGAAGTTAAGCATGATGTAAAAGACATCCATCAGGATGATGGTGGTCAACACCCAGCGCATTTTCATACCCGAGCGCAACAGCTTATGATGGATATGGTTCCTGTCTGGCTTAAACGGATTACGGTGCTTGCGGATACGATGTAGGGCCACACGAATAACGTCAAAAAGCGGGATGAGCAGCGCACTGATGGTTATCAATATAAAACCGGGATGTCCTTCCTTTTCAAAACCCGTCAGCATGATGCGCAACAACAAGAAACTCATGATGAATCCAAGCGTCAGTGAACCGGTGTCACCCATAAAGATTTTCTTTCCCTTACGGCGGTTGCCGAAGACATTATAAAACCAGAACGGCACGATAACACCAAAAGTAGAGAAAGCAATCATCGCATAGATGAGCTGCCGTTCGGCCACGAAGACCGATCCCATCACAAACAGGGCAATGGCAGTCAGTCCGGAAGCCAGTCCGTCAATACCGTCTATCAGGTTAAAGGCATTGGTGATATACACCACTACAAAGATGGTGGCCAAATAGCCCAACCATTTCGGTAATATATCAACTCCCATGAAATGACCCAGACTATGCATCCATAGTCCCGACATGGCTATCAGAATACCGCAGATAATCTGAGCCACGAACTTCCATTTATAGCTCACGCCTATCAGGTCATCGCCTACACCCACCACATATAGTACGCAGGAACCCGCCAGCAGCATCATAAACTCCACGAAGACCTCCGTAGCCGGGATATTCACCACATCCCAACCAAACAGATAACGTATTCCCATGAGCAAGCTCAGTGTAATCGTAATAACCGGGAAGAAAGTCAGTCCGCCCAGACGGGGTATAGGTTTGTCGTGTACTTTCCTTTCGTCCGGCATATCAAAGAGTTGGTGCTTGTAGGAGATGATAAGCACACGTGGTATCAGCCACCAACCCATCAGGAAGGACAGTACAAACGATGCAATTAAAAACCAATACGCGATACTCATAGTCTTTCACCAATAATCTTTTCGGGCACAAAGATAATACAAATCATCCAAACTTCAAAATAATATGAAAAAAAAGACCCACCCCAGCCCTCCCTTAAGAGGGAGGGGGTTCATTAAGGCTCTTTTGAAAGTCCCCCTCTTAAGGGGGATTTAGAGGGTCTTCTTCTCCTTTTTATCTTAAATCGTTCTATGAACCATTCCCCCAAACTGGTGAAGCGCAGCAAGACCTCTTTCGGAGCCAAGCGATAGAAGGTTATCGTTTGTGCCATGTTCAGATAACCGGTTTCCATGCTGTGCAGTACACCCAGTTTCTTCACTTTCCTTCCAGTTCTTCCGAAGTTTCCACGTTTCAGGATATTCTTTTTAATGGTCTCTACCCATTTGCGGTCTTTCTCCGTTAAAGTAAAAGGAAACTCCTCTTCCGGCAGTCCCAGATATTCTACCAGGAACGCCCCCATCGCCTTATATGCTTTAAAGTATCCCAATTCTTGGAGAATCTCCTCAAGGGGAGACCCACCAATCGGAGACCCACCTAAATCCTCCCTGTTTAGGGAGGACTTTTTGTTATTACTTTCTGCGGTATCGAACTCCCTCCCTAAGCAGGGAGGGTTGGGGTGGGTCCTATTTAATACCATCGCCCAATCACAAAGTTGGCGCAGTCCTACACCACTGGCCGTCATGTGATAGAAAAGGTGTACGAAGATATAGAGCGCATTATAGGTAGCACTGAGCGTTTTGATTTCTTTTCCTGCTATTGTCACCGTGTCTGTACCTTCAAGGATAGCATGGTCTATCATCTGGTCCCAATATTCCTGATGTTTGCGGGTAGCCAGTCGGGACAGTTTCTCGTGCAGTTCGAAGACCACGCTATTTACTTCAAACTCCACATGTTTCCCGTCGCTCAGTTTACTCAGTTGTTTTCCTAAGCGCTGTTCCACCAGTCCTTTGATCTTCTCGTAGTTATCTCCCACGAAGTAAAGATCCACATCCCCCGACATCCTAGCATCCGGATTTGGGTAGAGCGCACCTGCCACCTGACCTTTTACGATGATATAGTCAACCCCTTTCCGTTCCATGAAGTTCACGAAACTCACCAGGTTCTCATTCACATGTGCATTTCTTTTCTCGATAGCTTTTAGTTTCGCAAAGAGACTCAGTGCATCCTCCCGTTCCAGTTTGATGTTGTTCTTGATGAGGCAGTCGCCAACCAGTCCTGTCACCGTCTGTTCTCCGGCCAGAGCCATCAGCTCCTCAAACTCCGAATGCGACAATTGCGAGAACGAAAGCCTCGTTCCCCACAATTCAGAACGTAATATTTCAAATAATTTCTTCTCCATGAATGTTTCAAGTAAATAAAGGAAAAGACAAAAACTAAAAAAACAACTATTTTGTAAAGCATCCGTTCACGGATGTATCTGAGGCTGCTCTTCCTCTTTCTGCAAACAAGTTTGCATCTAGTGGAAGCCCATCCACATACTGCCCTGTCGGGCCATTCTTTACAAAATAATCAAAAACCTTTAAAACCTTCGCTCAATAGACAATAGCCCACACAGAGTTTAGAAGTTCTCAGAGTACCACCATCCAACACCTAACACCCAAATATCGGTTTTCTTTGTTTTCTCTTTACTGTAAAGTAAGGCCTGAAAAGGCTGTCAGTAGATGATCGGCAACAGCCGCAAGCTTGTTTGCAGGATGTTGATGAGCGTCTATTGACACAGCCGTGCAAGCACGGATGCTTTACAGAAAAGATGTTTTCAAATTGTTTTTGTTAAAATTCTGTGTCTTTTGTGAACGTACCTTAGTGAACATAAATAATGTGTCAATGACCGAAGGGAAGTAATTTCGTGTTCTAAAAATCTTTGTGACTTTGTGTTTTGTAAAACAACTCCCTCCTTAAGCAGGGAGGGTTGGGGTGGGTCGTCTTAATAGCTTCTGGTATATATATCTACGAATACCTAAAGGCATTACCCTCACCGTGAATTTCGCCACACTATTATACAGATATCTCGGGAATGACACATACCCCGTCTGGTAAATATTCCACTGAATCTTCAGCTCATCCTTTGCATATTTCCATCCTCCGCGCTTAGCGATGGTCTCTGGCGCATAACGGAAATACAGCAGAGACTCTTGGATACAATAGAATTTACTGCCGTTCAGCAACATCTTAATCCAAAGAAAATAGTCCTCAGGGAATAAGGAAGTCTGGTATCCCCCTACATCGAGTACAGCCTTTTTACGGTACATCGTCACAGGATGGTTCGCCGGACAACGAGATTTTCCGTAGTTATATAGCTCTTCTGGTGTTTCTGGCAGTGTCCGCATAGCCGTTATGTTTTCTGGTGAATCCACAAATTCCTCAATCCATGCCGTCACCAAGTCAATCTCCGGATGTTCTTCCATCACCTTCAGTTGTTTCTCAAATCGTTCCGGTTTGGCAATATCATCCGTATCCATTCTGGCTATGATGTCATAGGAGCAAGCTTTCAATCCATCATTCAGAGCATACCCCAGTCCACGGTTTTCTTCAAACTTCACCACCTTCATCTCCGGATACTTTCCTTGGTATTCTTCAATCACCGCATCCAGTTCCGGAGTCAGTCGTCCGTCCTCCACCAACACAACTTCCGTGGCTCTCACAGTCTGCGAGAACACACTATCTAATGCCAGTCGCAAATACGCTGGCTGTTCCTTATAATATATCGAAAGTAATACCGAAAAACTCATTTTTATCTAACGATAACGCTAACGTTAACTATATTTTTTACTCCTTACACTTTACTCTTTACTCTTTACACTTTACACACCACCTTTAACCTAATTACTTTCCTCCTTACTCTTTACCCTTTACACAGCAACTCCGTTGCTACTGCAAAGCAGTTATAAAATTTTTCGTAAAGATTCTGGCCCCATTATCATTCAGATGCGTGGCATCAAAGAAAAGGTTGGGATGGTCCACATACGTTGTATCACCTGTAAAGTCCAGTGTTTTGACATGATGTTGTTGGCCGTATTCTTTCATCCAATCGTTGATTCCGTGTAAGCTATAGCTCAGACTGGGCGATACGCACAAAATGAGTTGGATGTCTTTTTCCTTACAAGTCTTCACAATATCATCCAGATAAGCAAGGCATTTGGGATGTGGGGTAAACTTGTGGTCTTTTCCCACAATCTTTGTCATTCCGTTATTAGTTACGGGCATCGGGAAATAACCGTCACCTTCACCCCAGTTGCTCAGATAAGCCGTGGCAATCCATTCCAAGGTGTTGTTATATCGGTAAAGATTTGACATCATTTTGATTTTGTCAAAACCTTTCAGGACGTCTTGATCCAGAATCTCCGTCACCGCTTTTGATGCTCCATAGAAGCAAATCATGTCCTTATTGCTTTTTATCCAGGAACCATCCATCATCGAACTGTTAAGGTCCGTGATAACCAGTTTCGGTGTACACCGTTCCAAAAACGAACGCAACACCATTGTAGCATAGAGAATATCATGGCCGTCACGTCCTGCATTATAACAAGCCATTCCCAACGAATCCTTAAACATCGAAGACACATAATGGTGGTTGGCTCTCGAAGAACCCAACACCAGCACATCCGCTTTCTTATTAAACAATGCCTGTGCCGTATTCGTCTGGTTCAGTCCCGCATCAGGTGCTGCCATCACCAGTTTCCTGGAAACCGCCCCAATCACCAAGTCGCACCCCACGATAATCCCTATCGTTATTAGAGTTATATATATAGCTTTTTTCATTTTTTATACTCGTTCCACTCGTAGAAATCTTTCAAATCTTATCAAATCAACCAAATATATATAATACGGGATCCTTTACATAAGTTTTATTTTATCTATAATTTGAGTTGCGGGATTTTTGTAATACCATTCGCTATAAAGACCATCTTCAGAAAAATTTATAAGCATACCATATGGTTTATGAGTTAAATTCATATAATGCCAAAGTTGGCGTCTATGTTCTGTTCCTATAAACTTAACCGCTTTGAGTTCTATAATGATGTTATCATTCACAAGTAAATCCAATCTGTAATTTTGATCGAGTTGAACATCGTCCCAATAGATTGGAACAAATACTTGTCGTTCAACTTTATATCCGTTATTTTCTAATAAATAATTAAGTCCAGCTTCATAAGCAGATTCCAAAAGTCCTGAACGAAATTTATTATATACTTTCATTGCATAACCTGTAATCTGTTTGAAAAAGTCCCATTTTTTATTATGTTCCTCAATCAAATTCATAGTCATATCAATTTGTTTCGCAAAGAAACTGTTTCAAATCATTTAAAAATAAAAGATTTGTGGGATTTGAATAGATATTGTTAGATTTCTAGCCTTCAGGCTATCTTGATTTGTATAGATTTTGCAGGATTTCTAGTCCAAAGGACTATCAGAATTGGAAATAAATAAAACTTCCGCCTTCCAACTCACCGAAATAAAGGATAAACACGGCAATCAGAGCGAATGATACTATCTGCACCCACAGTTTCTTGGAATGCAGCAGATGAATATTCCATCCTTCTTCATCTTTCATTTCCTTAAACATTAAGATACCGATAGGAATGAATCCCATCAGCGCCCAACTCTTAAAGATAGGTCCGAATCCTGTGAACATCCTTTCCCACAGTCCCACGAACTGCCCGAAAGAATCACATCTGAACACTTGCCAACCGATAGTTACTAAGATGAAAACAATAAGGATGTTCAAATATTTGGACCCACCAACTAGAGACCCACCTAAATCCTCCCTGTTTAGGGAGGACTTGTTATTACAGTTCTCCATTTTTTCAGCGGTATTGGGCACCCTCCCTAAACAGGGAGGGCTGGGGTGGGTCTTCTTTGTTAGTTTGTAAAGACAAACTAACAAACCATGATACGCTCCCCAGAAGATAAATGTCCAGTTGGCACCATGCCACAGACCGCTTACCATAAACACCACCATCGTGTTCCAGTACATCCTTGTCTTCGAACAGCGACTGCCGCCTAAGGGAAAATAGATATAATCCCGGAACCAGTTCATTAGTGAAGCATGCCATCGCCGCCAGAAATCTCCTACGTTCTGTGAGAAATACGGCCGCATGAAGTTCTCCGTCACACGGAATCCCATAATCTGCGAAGTACCAATGGCCATTTCCGAATAGCCGCTGAAGTCAGCGTAGATCTGGAAGGTATAAAGGATCGATGCCGCAATGATAGAGGTTGCGTTATGGTGATAGGCATTATTGAACACAGCATCCGTATAACCCGAAACCTTATCGGCTATACACATTTTCATGAACATTCCCCAGAGCACCCGTTTCAGTCCTTCAGCTACCTGATCATTCTGCCAGGTCCGTGCTTTTGCCATTTGCGGAATCAGCAGTTTCGGTGCATCGATAGGTCCCGACATGATGGTGGGGAAGAAAGCAATATAAGATGCAAACGTCACAAAGTCCCTGCAGGGTTCCATATTCCCCTTATATACCTCCACCACATATGCTATCAGTTTGAAGGTAAAGAACGAAATACCAATCGGCACAATGATATTGAATGAACTGAAATTTGTCTTCAGTCCGAACACTCCAAACAATGCTGCAAACTGCTCAATAAAGAAGTTCAGGTATTTAAAGTACAGCAACATCCCCGCACCCAGGATAACTCCAAGTGTTACTAATGCTTTTCTACGACTCTCAGATATCGTCTTGGAAGTCCCCTCCCTATGGGGGAGGGTTAGGGAGAGGCTGTAAAAAATTATTGTTGCTGCTAATAACAGCAACGCCATCCTCCAGTCCGCATACCCATAGAACACATAACTTGCAGCCAGTAGCCACAAGTTCTGTATCTTACTGCTTCCCCGCATCAGCGTGAAGTAGGGTAGCAGAAACACCGCAAAGAATATCCAGAATATAATTGAATTTACGAGCATGTATTTTTAGTTTTTGACTTTTTTGTAAAGTAAGCCTGAGGGGTGTTCCTTTTGCTGAAAGCAGCAGTGAGAGTTTACTCTCAGATGAAGCTGGCAGTAAAAGGAACATAGCCGTGCTTGCACGGATGCTTTACAAAAAAGTTGTTTTCTTTGTTTTTGTTTTAATAATTTGTGACTATTAGTGTTAATTCGTGGGAAGAATAAATATGTCTTATTTTGAATAGATTTGTTCAATTTCTAGTCCGAAGGACTATCAAAAGAGTTTGCGGAAGGTGAGGGATTCAAACCCCCGATACCCGAATCTTTAACCGAACAACTTTAATCCTTAATCTAAGTTTTTCGTTTTTTAACCAAAAGATTCTTCACTCTTCACTCTTCACTCTTCACTTTTTTAATCAACCCCTCCCACTGATCAACAATCGTATCTGTTTTGAATTTCGTCGCCAACCTTTGCCCTTCTTTGCCTAATTGCGTTCTTAGTTCCTGATTGCTGAGTAATTTTTCAAAGGCTTGAGCCAAACCATCAGTGTCCCCAATATCTACGAGCAGACCATTTTCACCGTTACGAATCAGTTCATCTGTCCCTGAAACACGGGTAGAAATAACAGGTGTTCCTACGCATAAAGCCTCAATCATGGCATTACTCATTCCCTCATAGTCACTCGATAGGCAGAACACCTTCGATTTTGCTACCTCTTCAATCACAGTCTCGCATCTTCCAGGCAAGGAAATGCGACTTGAAACCTGAGACCTGAGATTTGAAACGAGAGATTCCAACGAATCTCTCTCCGGACCCTCACCATAAATTACAAGTTTCCAATCAGGATATCGTTCGCTTATTTGGGCAAACGCCTCAATCATCATCTTCTGGTTCTTCTGAGGATACAGTCTTCCCACACTAATAATACGGTTCAATCTTTCATCCTTAATCTTTAATCCAAGGTTATCGTTTTCGTCATCGTTATCGTACGAAGTTTCAAACACCCTCTCATTCACCGGATTATAAATGATATGAGTCTTCTTTTGGATTTGTTTGCTATAATAATTTTTAATATGTTGTGTTTGAACCACATGTGCTGTTGCAGTGGGTAAGAGTATCCATCTTAGGATTTTTCTTAAGGGACCTAAGGTTGCCGGGTCTTTCCGTTCAGAGGATATCACAGGAACCTTTGTACCAAGTAATGCCAAGAGCACAAACTCATACACTGCTTCCATAAAAGCGATGACCACATCTGGCTGCTCTTTTTTGATATGCTTGCGGAACCACCACAATTCTCCAAGTAGTCCCCCTTTGCTCACTTTGTCCGCATGGATAAACTTCACTTTAGGATTCAGCGAATAATAATCAGGAGAGATGCTTGTCAGTGCAATCATCTCCACCTCGTATCCCCTTTCTGCAAAGCTGTTTGCCAAAAGTGAGATTACTCGTTCTGCACCTCCAGAGGTCAGCGTAGAAGTGACAAAGGATATTTTCATCCTGTTAACCGTTATTAAAAACTATAGAATTCAAATAGTTTTCCCATCTATTTATTGTATTATCCAAACTGTAATATTTGCTCCTTTCTACCGCATTCTTCTGAACTTGATATCTATAATCTTCATCTTTAATCATTTTCTCAATAGCCTTCGCCAGTGCCTCCACATTATCAGGTTCACACAATATCCCATTCTCACAGATCTCAATTCCGTCTTTTTGAAAGTCCTCCATATTCAGGGAGGATTTAGGTGGGTCTCCTATTATCTCTTTCTGTCTACCCTTAAAATCACAAGCAATAGGTGCACAACCCTGACTCATGGCTTCAATAAGAACCAAACCGAAACCTTCATATCGGCTACTTAAAACAAAAATTTCAGAATCTTTGTAGAGTTGTTCTACATCGCTTCTGAATCCTAATAAGTGAGTTCTTTCCTCAATTTCATATTTCTTAATAAGTTTGGGTATTTCACTATAATTCTCTGGATGATGACATATACCTGCAATTTGTAAGTTCCAATCCGGATATTTTTTATAGATTAGGCTCCATGCTTTTATCAATATATCAAATCCTTTAACGTACCATGAGTCTACTCTTCCTGCAGCTAAGATTGTTTTCTTTTTTGGGGGTATATTATTTACAGGAGAAAGCAAAAGGGGATTTGGCATAACAGTAATGTTTTTCAATCTTTTACCTATAGCAATTTTATCTGCATTAGTAAGTACGGTGATATGTTTATATAATCGATTAATCCAAAACTTAAAAAACTTAACAGAAATAGGCATTGGTGAAGTTTGTGGCCGTTCAAATGCATTATGCTCAGTCATAACAATTGGTATTTTTAATCCTAAGCATGCAATATATGTGACAAGCGTACAAAGTCCCATAATTCCTATCAAGACATCTGGCTTTTCCTTTTTTATGATTTTTCTTATAGAATAGATGGCTTTCACCCACCTATCAAATTTGTTGCCATTTCTATTGTTAAGAATTCCTATAGTGCGAATGTTATTGTCCAGTTCAAAGTCTATAGGTTCATTCAAGTCGGTTAAAACCAAAACATTATGCCCATGGTTATGAAAACCGTTGGCAAGCATAACTCCAACCATTTCTGCTCCACCATGGCTTAAAGCAACTTGAACAATACCGATTTTCATGATTATCTAATAAGAAAACAATTCAATTTATACAAATTATAATTATTAGTTCTTAAAGCATTTTCAAGATCTTTATATTTATCTTGTTCTGTTTTGAAGTTTAAAAAGCGGCGATTCCATAAGTCAACACAACAAGAAAATAAGGCAAAGTCTACTTCTTTATTACCTATTGAAGCAACACGAATACAATTCCAGCATACCTGTTTTAGCATTTGTTCGTATAGTTGTTGGCTATCTTCTAAACCTAAAATAAGTCTGTCTTGTAAAAGTTGTTTTGTAACCCAATAACTATCAATATTCCTATTAGAACCTTTTGATGATTGTGTAATACCTTTGGGGTTATGACGGTAGTCATATACAAAATCTTCAATAATACTATTATGCTTAGACATATCAGCAATAATGAGTGAATTTATGCTATCTTCAAACCAATAACCTTCGGGGAAGCCGATGTTTTTAAATAATTCATTTCTATATATTTTACCCCAAACATATCCTCCGCCTGAATGTGTTGCGTAATCTTCTTCCTTAAAAGCCTTAGAACTCTGTATTTTATTTTCATTAAACGTTCGATAGCCTCCAGCAACAATATCTGCATTTGTTTGATACGCTTTGTAAAGGAGTTTCTCTATTGCTCCATCAATTAATCTGTCATCAGAGTCAAGAAACATAATATATCGAGCATCAATCACTTCAAGGCCTCGATTACGGGCACCAGAAAAACCTCGGTTTTCCTGATCTATAATTTCGAAATCTTGACAATGCTCGTATTTCTTTAATATTTCTCTTGAATAGTCTTTAGATCCATCATTGATAATAACAGTTTTTATTTTGTATTTTGTTTGTTGCCGTATAACAGAATCTATGCATTCCTCAATATATTTTTCTACGTTATAAACAGGAATAATAATTTGTAAGTCATAACATAGAGATAAAGGTCTAATATGATTCTTAATACATGACTCTCCTTTGTCTTTATTAATGTCGTTAAGGATATTCTCAGCTCTATCTATAGACAGTATTTTGGTTTTTGAATTCTTGGCAAAATGAAATAATATTATATATGTTAAATTTGCCAGATGAAGTTTTACTATTATTTTTGATAATAATAAATAATACTTTGAAAACATATGTGTTTTTATTGATACATATAGAAAATAGCAGTAAGAATTATGCCAGCTGCAAAAATAGCAAAATGCCTGTTTTTCTTATTAAATAGAAAGATAAGAGAAGGAATAATGGCAAACTCCAAAGTTGCATACATGGAAGATGTACGAGCAGAAAGTACTTTATAGGTACAGAAACATATCAGAATCATTGTTGAATAAAGATATGCAGTACGAATAACATAATAATATTTATTGAGGGGAGCTAATTTTTCTTCAAGGAATGTATATGATAATAGTAAAAAACATTGGAAATAAATCATAGGATTTCTTATTCCAAGACCTATTAATTGCTTATCTTCACCTCCCGCTTCAGAATAGCGGATAATACTCAAGTCTGATGCGTTATCTTCTACGAGGGTATGCATTAAACCCTGTCCCCATATACCTATAATGAATGAAATGGCAAGTCCAACAAGTATATGCCATTTTTTTACGTTAATCCAGTTGCAGATAAAATATAATGGAATGCCAACTAAAGCACTTCTATGAAATAGGGAGGCTATAATCACAATAAAGAAATAGCGTTTCCAGTCTTTTTCAACTATATATTTTACGCTTAACATTAGGATAAGATAGGATAGTCCTGCACGTATTTGTATAAAATGCCTTCCATAATAAAAACGTGAAATATATGCGAACAAACCAATAATCGGGAAAATAGAGTATACTTTTAAATTTTTATATAAATAATAAAACGATATAAGTGAGACAACAAGGAAAAAGATGTGATAGTCATCGGTAAATGTTCTAACAATTACTCCTAATAAATAGAATCCCTTTTCTGAATAACCGATGATTTGATCTGAAAAAGAAAAATTAAATATATTAGGCGATCGTATAAAACTATACATATAGACGGGAGCGTCTGCCCAGGACCATGCCTCACGAATTCCAGCGATTATAGCTAAAATAAAACATGCCAGTCCTAATATAGTGTATTTATTTTTATTACTTCTTTGTTCGTTAGAAGTAGTAATAAAAAAGAATATGAAAAATAATATAACAGCCATAGAATTATGAACCTTAATATTTTAATTATTATTAATATGATATTTATCAAGTTTATTACTAGTGAATAGAATACGCAAACGCTTTAATAATTTTGCTATCTTTGAATATCGATATCCTTTGATGTCAATCACTGTCAAACCTTTATATATATTGAAAGTGTGAAGACCTCGTTGAAACTCTTTGTCATTAGAGCAAAGTTTTCTTATGTTTTTAAATTGAAGTTTACCGTTTATTACTTTTGTAACTTCTTGTATATAAGTGCTGTGCCCATATTCCACATTACACTCTTGAGCGGGACGATATATTTTACCATTGTATTCAAACCAATCTCCGGCATTGCGTGCTATTTTCTCATCAAATACATATTCCTCTTTTAATTGGTACTTGTTACCAAAAATACCCTTATCATTGTCCTGAGGAATATAAAAACCTAATACTTTCCCATTTGGATTAGGTTCTTTGGTAGAAGCAATCATGGGGTCTCCCAGAATTTCTGTGTAGATAGCATCAGTCAAAGGTTCGTTACAAATCACATCACTATCCACCAGTTTGTTTTCGATCTGGTCATAACGATACAATTTCAAACATCCTTCTTTGCTGTTTTCAGGATATATATAGATTTGGTCTTTCCTTAAGATTGCTGGGAAACTCAGGTGCGTGTCCAAGACCAATATTTCCTCGTCACTTTTAACATCCAAAGTCTCTTTGTCTATCACCAATTTAGCAATTGTTCCACGTTTTCTTTTATATTGATATTCTTCAACTAAAAGAACAATCTCCTTATCTGTAACATCAAGGATAAACGGATCTGCCCACCATCTATCTGATGGTAAGGAGAGATATTTAATATGAAGATGCTCATCCTTTAGAATTCCATCTAGAGAGTTCAGGATAAACCCAATCTTCCAAATAGACTCTTGAGACTTTTGATATAATCTTTTCAACAACATATAGCAATTCAGATTATTTTTTTAACAAGATGAGAAACGAATAGCCACCAACACATAAACAAGGGTTTTAAATCCTTTGGATCATAAATATATTTGCATTTACTGGTTTTCCAATCTTTCAACCATTGCCAAACTGATACTTTCCGATAAATTATGTTAAGTATATCTGAATATTCGACCATAGATGTGATTTCTTCTATTTTGTGTGTCAATTCCTTTTGGTAATTTTGATTGTTACAAATAGCCCAATAAATATAGGGAAGATTCACGCCTGCTTTTGCTATACTATAACATGTAGCATCATTTCTTAAGTTGATTTCAATGAAATAGTATTTGCCTTTTTTTTCTATACATTCTATACCAAATAATCCTTCATATCCTATTTCTTTTACATATTTCTCTACAGCATCAACTATGTTTTGATTGAATTTTTCAATTGGATATACCGTTGAGAATGTTGTCCCTCCATTTATTTCTCTATGTTTATATGAATAACCAGGTATATATACTTCATGGCAAATTGCTAATCCAATAAGGACAATCTCAGACTCTTTTTCGATAAATTCTTGAACAAGTATTTTATCCTCTATAGAGAAATCTTTTAATGCCAGATGAATATCTTCTATAGAATAACAAACACGAATCTTTTTTCCTCCATGAATACTTTCTAATGGCTTCAGCAGACAGGGAAATTCAACATCCTTTTCTATTTCCTTATTGTAAAGCCATGATTTTGGAACAATAAATCCACATTTTTCTGCTAATTCTGTCTGTGTCTGTTTATCCATGAAAGCGGTCAAATCTCCTTCTTTTTCTTTTATATTTGCAATAAAAAAGGAGTCTTTAATTTGACCGAAACGCAAATCCAACAAACTGGCAGAATGGTCACTAGCGCATATAATCAATGTTTTTTCCTTGTGACATTTTTTTATTATATTTAGTGAAGAAAGTATGTCATTATCATTGCTGCAAAAATATGATTTTTTAATATATTTGCTACAACTGACAAAATTTGAGCGATTTGTCTCTAACAGCAAAATAACATTCAATCCCTTTTCGCCAAGGCAGCGGACAAGACTGAGCGTATTATGATGGTTTCCCCCAATAACAACGACGTTATTATTCATTTTAATAATTTTGAGGCTTTTTCAAGTGAATTTTTTGTAAAAAGAAATTTGTGAATTGTTTATAGAAGGGCTTTTTGTCTTTAGAATCGTAAATTAGAAAACCATCAGAATCTTTAAGATCTTTAATCCATTCTTTTATGGGAGTTTGTCTATGAAGCATAGACAGTAGATGGTGCATTTCCCATGTTATCTGTACTGGTTTTACAGTTTGATTTGCCGGGAGGGGACAATTTGTTAAATCGTTGACATGTATAAGCGGAAGGTTTATTCCTGCTCTAACAACAGCAGGGTTTATTCCGTCATTACGAGGATTTAGTTCTACAAAATATAACTTATCATCTATTGTAGAATGAACAAATTCGATAGAGAAAACGCAAGCCAGACCTATACGGTTAATCATTCTTTTAATTGATTCTTTAATACTTGAATCTGTTAATGGTTTAACGCTTACAACCGTCTCAAGTCCTGTGTAAAGTGGAAATATTTTATGCTTCTTTATTAAAGCAGGTGCTATTACTTCTCCGCTTTTCAATCCACATCCCAAAACCACATAGTCATAGTCCTTTTCAATATATTGCTGAATTAAGAGTTTGGGAGTTACTGGTAAAACCTCTTTAAGGTATTTTTTCAAACTATCTTCCGTTTTACAAACATGCATGTCAGATTTTTTTCCGTTCATGCTTACTAAAGGTTTAATAAGGCATGGATAGATAATGTCCGATGGAATATCATTAAAACTTTCTATTTCCCAAGATTTTGGTATATTAAAACCGCACTCTTTTGCTATCTCCACCTGTTTGCTCTTATCTAATAGCTCATCAATACAGAAGTTATTATTGATTGTTAGGAATAGAAAGTGTTTTGATAATTGTTCTTTGTTATTTAGCAAATAAGAAGATGCAGTATCACAACAAGGTATGATTGGTATCTTCTTTTCCTCAACGCATTCGGATAAGATTAAATTTATACATTCTTGTGGTGTATGAGCAGATAGAATTTTTTTTGTATAATTGCTGGATTTTATGAGTCCTGTTTTATCCCCCCATAAGACTGCAATTACATAAAACCCTTCTTTACCTAAGCATTGTACCACACCAATAGTATTGGTATGGTCATTTCCTAAAACGATAACTTTATTTTTTATCATTATTTATAAAAACTTTTTACAGCAGCTTTGTCTTTCATAAAAAGAATCCTTTTGATAATTCTTTTCATTTTAATTATAAAAATATCTTTTTTTGATGGTGGATACCAACTATGTGCAACACAATGTACGGCAAATGATTCTGGATATCGAACACTGTTATTTACCCCTACGCATTCTGAAGGATAAACAGTTATGTTGGGTGAAATGTGTTGTATTTCATTAACATATCGATAACCATATTTTTCTAATTCCATTGCATATATTTTGGGGGATACCATTCCTTTATATTGATGATCCTCTTTTTTTTCAAAATGCATAGATCCATATAGATCTAATAGTTCTTTAACAAATGGATGGTGTCCTTTTGAAATCATAAACGCTGCTTGTATGTTTAATCCAAATACAGAAACTCCCTTTATAAGTTTATGTCCTTCTTCATCAAACATATTTTTGGGGTTATCTCGTTTAAAATAACTCTCTGTATATTCGTGGAACAATACCAAATCATTTGTTAAATATTCGTCAAATCTTTTAAGAAATAGGATGTCAGAATCAGCATACACCCCACCGTCATGATAAAGGGCATATAAACGTATGACATCAGCAGCAAAAGCCCATTTTCGTTGTTCTATGGCTTCTTTTACGAATGGAATACCTGTGGCTAAGGCCATTTCTTTAGTCCATAATTTTACTTGATAGTCAGGAATAATTCGTTTCCAACTATCTAGGCATTCTTTAATACCTTCTGGATATTCATCACCGCTAAACCAACAGAGATGGATTATTTTCGGAATCTTTGGTGCCATAGCTGCAATTATGAAAAAAGTGGTTTAATAATATGTCCAAACGCCATGAAAGCAGTTTTTTTAGCTGTTTCAGATGAGATATGATATTGTTTTCTAATCTTGCTAAAGTGAAACAGATTGGTTTTTTTTTCGGCAAGATGCCTTGCAAAATAAAGTGCTTCTTTGTCACTGATAAATTTGTGATATTCTTTTTTCACCGAATCAAATAATAGTTTTTCCTTTGCATCTTTTGGTTGATAGGTGGATACAAATTGTTCAAACCATTTTCGTTCAGCTAATATCCCTTCTAATTTTTCTTTATTAAACTTAGAACTACTGATAGTAATTCTGCTTGACCGATAGAAGAACATCGGTTCTTTTGTATGAACAACTCCGTTGGGGACACAGGAATGATATGCGACAATATCGTCAGTACACCATCCTAATGGTAATTTTTCATACCCCCCAATTTCTAAAAGCTTGGTTCTGCGAATACAGAAATCTCCAATATATTGTACCCCCCCCCTGAACCTTTGTAAAATAAATGAACAAGGGGATTCATATTCGATTCTTTCAAGTGCAAGGCTGAATGGCTTGCTTTCTTCGTCTATGAGCATTACACGGGCATGGAAGACATCAACCTGTGGATACTTATCTATATGTGAACTAATTGTTGAAAGATAGTCTTGATGCATCTTGTCATCATCACCCATTAAAATGACAAAATCTCCTTTTGCTTTACTAAGAAGTTTATTCCAATTGTCGATAACATTCATTAATCCACTATTATTCTCATTTTTGAAATAGTGAATACGTTCATCTTGATAAGATGCCATCAAAGAATCAAAATCCTCAGGTGAAGCATCATTCAAAATCAATAGTTCAAAGTCTTTATAACTTTGAGCAAGAATGCTATCTATGCATTCTTTAAAGTATTTGAGTTTGAAAGCAGGAATAGCAATTGTAAATCTCATATATTCATCATAATTTTATTAATCTTTGTTGCATCACCATAGATACAAGGAGAATCGTAAGGTCTATCTGGAAATGCACCGTATTCAAGTTTTATATCCAAATTATTATCTTTAATAAATGATTCTACTTTCTCTGCTAGGCTAAGGGGTTGGCCGCTGCAGCAATTGATAATGCCAGTGACTTCTTTTTGGCATATTACAGCAGTTATTTGATCAACTAGTTCATGAACGTCGATAAAGTCATATTTGTTTTTGCCTGTGGTGAATGGGAATGTCTTCTTACCCTCTTCATTTGCTTGTAGCAGTTTTGTAAAAATAGAGTGGTTTTTGAGGTCGTCCCCTAAGATATAGAAACCTCTAAGCCATTGAAACACACAATCTTTATCTTTAGTATAAACGAACAGGGATCTTCTTAAAGAATCTTTTGCGATTGCATATAATGTGGTAGGATTGCAAGGGGTAGTTTCTTCTATCATACCTTCATGGTAACCGACCTCATGCATAGTTCCCATAACAGCAAGTTGTTTTAACCCTCCGTCTATAAGTCTTTTTAAGAAATCATAGTGTGCAGAGAGATCAAGCATGTGTAAGTCGGAGTTATGTCTAAACCCATCTCTCCATGCAAGATGAATACATGCATCGGGTTTTCCTAATAAATCAAAGACATTTGTTTTTTCTTCTAATTCAAACAAATTGACATTTTTGACATCCGCTCTTTCATCAATGTTATTTGAATAAAGATCACACGCAATCACTTGATGTCTTTTATCGAGCAATGCTTTTACTACATTGCTGCCAATATAACCATTGGCACCTGTAACTAATACTTTCATTTTTATTAATTTATTAATTTCGAAATTTTAAAAAACGCAGAGTCTAATTTGATAGAGATTTTGGACTCTATATTTCCCATGAGCATGATTCTTAATCTGTTTATGATGAGAGGTACAATCATAATGGTAAGGAAATATGTAACAAAAAGTAATGAAAAACGAAGAGTTGAATCATTTAAATAACTTGTCCTTAAGTTATCATAAAACAAATGAGTTCCTTCATGAAATAAATATATAGATAAACACCCGGTTGCCCATTTGTTGATAAATAAACTTTGTATCTTAATATGAAGAAAAAAAAGGAAAAAAGCAATAGAAGCTAAAATGAGTAAAGGATTATTATATCCAAAGATTATACGAAATGCTAATGGAGTGTTGTTTATAATCGAAGTGTTGGCTACCGTAATATTTATTATTCCGGCAATACAACAAATAACAATATATATTCCCAAATAGGTTAGCTTAGGAAGATTCATCCACGACACATTTTTACTATTATGGAGATAACGGCCTATAATGTATAATAATAGAAAGTTTGGGAGATTATAGCCGTTAATAACCTCTTTAACACCCATAACAAAACCTGCCCAAACATTAATAAATAATAATGAAATAATGGCAAGTATAAGGCTTTTATTTCCTTCAACCTTATTAAGAATGGGGCTGAGTAACATTAAATAGACGTAGTCACGAATAAACCAAATATTGGTTCTTGAAAAAACAAGAAATGTTCTTGTAAAGAGTTTTTCTGTACTTATAACTTCCGTGTGTAGCAAGTATACTTGTAACAAATATGATAACAGAGAAAAGAAAGCACAAAAAGCATACAGTTTGAAAAGACGTCCAGCAGTTAGTTTTATGGAATAATAACCGCTAATAAGAATAAAAGCATTGACAGCTACAAGCATAAAACTTAAGATGCCAAATGCAAAATACGTTTGTGTTTCACTAAGTATGGGGGAAGCTGTTCCCCGTAAAGAACCAGCAACGTTTAATCCGTGGCTGATAAAGTGTTGGACAACTATTAAAGCCATCAAAACCAAACGGAATAATTCAATATTTGAATCTCTTAGTTTATTAATGCTCATCTATAAAAAAACCTTTAGAATCTGTTTTCCGCCACTTTTTCAAATTAAAATCATATCTTTTAATCACTTTTGCTGGAGAACCAACGGCGACAGAATAATCTGGTATATCATGAGTAACTACAGAATTTGCACCAATTACGGAGTTTTTACCAACAGAGGCACCAATAATACATACATTTTCACCAATCCAGGCACCATCCCCAATGTTCACATCAGAGAGTTGTACTATTGGTTGGCTGACTATAGCCTTATTTACGTCTTTATAATCATGAAGATTGTCAGAGATATATACATGATTGGCAGTAAGTACTCTTTTTCCAATAATTATTTGGTGTGTGGCCCAAATATGATTGAAGTCGCCTAAAGTGGCATGATCTCCTATAATTAATCTTGCATAGTCTTTATTTGTTAAAGGCCACGCAGCTAACCATGTTTGATCATTGATTCTTACTTCTTTACCAATACTTATGTTTTTAGGCCCTTGAATCCGCAATGGTCGATTCAGTTTTGAATTTCTTCCAAATTCTTTAAAAGTTTTTCTCCATAGCCATTCTTTGTATTCTCTTTTTATCTTATTTAGAATTCTATTTATAAACATAAAGAATCTTGTTAATTGTTTGTGATTATAGAAGGCGATACCACAGTTTCTTCATTTGTTCTTTTATCATTGGAATCCGGCTTTCCCAAGAAGCATTTTTTATGGCAAATGCATAATTCTTATCAACTAATTCTTGATAATCACTTATATGGGAAATGATATCTGTTAATTGTTTTTCTGTATGATTCCAATCTACTTCAATAACAGGATTATATCCCGCAAGTTCTATTAACTCTTTAGGAGCTTTTCCTATTATTAAACATCGGCAAAGCATTGCTTCCCAATATCGTTGTGTTAGAGTCTCAATAGGACCGGCTTCCTCAGGATGGGTTATGGATTTGGGGAAATTTATCATAATTTTTGTTTGGGGCAATTCCTCGTACATCTCATCATTTGTGTCAAATGCGAACTTTAACACGTTTCCGTTATCATCATATATTGTACGAAGAAAACCATTAATACATCCCTTTTCGTGTAAACTATGAATAATCTTGTGATAAGGTTCGTATTGCCTGCCTAATTCGCAGATATCATATTCTCTTTCACTTAAGATATTTCCCTTATGATAATTTTTGGTTTCTATTCCTTCTGGTACCCAGATGGCATTTATTCCATATTCAGATTTCAATTTATCTGCATAAGATTTTACCGTGACAAGTACGGTCTTTATTTTAAGTAGTTTTATTGTTTTTTCTATATGATTCCAAGAATATGGCCATACGTCCCAAAGCATGGGTATTATTTCATATTTTAAATAATATGGTGTGGAATTTGATAAAAGATCTTTTCCTCGAGAAGTGATTATGAGTGCAGAGTCTTTAGATTTCTTATATAATCTTAAGGAATAGAGAAACTTAATAATCCGAATGAAAATGCCATTAAGCTTACATTTATTCGTAATAATAATCTCTTGTTTTGTAGGAACTCCTGTAGCTTTAAGGGTTTCTACAAATTGGTGCATATAAAATTGGAATTCTCCAGGCCTCCTTACCCGGTCCTTTATATATATTCTTTTAACCATTAATTTTTAATTTTCGCTCCTAATAAATAATGGGCAAGTTGAGGACTTAAGCGGATAATATTTCCTATTACAATACAACAAGCCATAACCAATATTACAGTTCATATTAGTATTACTATAAACACAGGTGTTAATGTTGTTGTGTGATTTCTTTGAAGTATCTTTCACATGAATTTCCATCTACAAATTTGTGATATCGATGAATGAGTTCATCTGAAGGGATATAGTTCATAGGTTTTTCTTTTGCACCCTTTAAAAGAGCATATAAATCACTCTCTTTTTCTGCGATATACTCTGGAAATTCGTCTCTGATATCAAAATAACTTCCAGCATCCTCTTCTTCAAAATTATCATAAAGATAGAAAAACATGGGCCGTTTCAAGATAAGATAGTCCATCCAGACACTGGAGTAATCTGTTATCAATATGTCTGTGTGATAAATAACGACTTGTGGGTCTAACCTCATTTTTGAGATGTCTTTGATAACATCATTATTCACAACATTTCTCATCTTAGGTATCATATTAGGATGTTGTTTTACGAGAAAAACCACGTTGTTTTCTCTCATCCATTCTTGCACCTCAAGATTTTCACCAAAGGGGGTAGGGCTTGCCTCTCCATTCCCATATTTACGGTGGGTTGGCATATAGGTAATAACGGTTTTACCTTCAAGTCCAGAAATCCAAGTCTCTTTTTCCATTCTTTCTGGCTGAAAAAGGCCATCGTTTCTTGGCATTCCTAAGACCTTGATGTTCATTTCTGGTCCGTAGTCTTTTCGCATAAATTGAACGAGGAAATCAGAGCAAGAAGACACGAATTCAACATCATCCATGGTGTATCCTTGTCCAAGCCAATACATAAATGAAGAAATCTTCCCTTTAACTATAGCCTTGAAACCTTTGGGGGATGGTTTATTTCCCATATATTTTTCAGCGTAGTCAGCTGGGAGTGCTTTTTGTGCTACTTTAAATGATTGTCCATGTACGAAATAATAGAATTTTCGATTTCTTTTTTTATATGTAAGAGATATGTCATAAACATATTGGGAAGTAAAAACATATTCGGCCCGAAGAGTTTTCCAAATACCTTTCCAAGAAAAGTTCATTTCACATGGAATCCCTTTTTCTTTTAACTCATCATAAACTTGTCGATCTTTTGTGATAAAGGTACAATTATAATCTGGATGGTGTTGGAGCATATACTCTAACATATACTTCGATCCTTCTCGGTACATGTGACCGTAATCTGAACCAAAAATCCAGTTTTTCCTTTTTATAGGGATAATATAATTAAGCGGACGTGCGATGAGTCCGTATAAGAAAATATGCATATTATTATTTAATTCTTCCTGATACTATTTTATAATCGTAACTATGCAAACCTTCCTTTCGGAAGTCCGTATGATAACGTTCTAATACTTCGTGGAACACCTCATCGTATTTGGGAATAAACAAATCTTCCTTAGCCTCAATCTTAGAAATGATATCCTTTGCCAAAGATGCAGTAACCTTCAGGTTGGTTTTCCCTTGGTTAAAACTGGTACCTGCAATAGATCCTGGTGAGACATTCAGGATGCGGTTACTCGTTCCTGTTTTTTCCAACTCTACATTTACGCTCTCAATAAAAATCTTAAGAGCTGCTTTGGTCGCTCCATATAGAGAGAAGAAGGGAGAAGACATAAATCCAGCAATGCTCACCATCACACCACAGTAGAAATCCTCTTTACTAAGCAATTTATCATAGAAATGCTTAATGATACGAATCACAGGAATAGTGTTCACATTGAAGTACGTGGCAATCATCTCTTCTGGAATATCCTTGAAGAGTGCCAGTCTGCCAAAGCCAGCCGTGATGATAAGCCCGTCTATATCTTGAAATTGGTCAAAGACAGTATAGTCTTGAGAGGTCAAGTCAAATAGCAAGCTTTCTATCTTCTCATGCCGGAACTCTTCTGCTAGTTCGGCCTTATCCACCACATATACCTTTTCTGTCTCAGATCTTTCGGCCAAGACATGCGCCATTGAGAGCCCAATCCCATTCGCACCACCAACAATTAAAATCCTTTTCATATTTTTTTGTTTTACTCCCACGAATATCACAAATATTCACGAATGAAGCAATGTAAATCCCAGGATTTATGATGTAAGTGAAAAAAATATTATTCTGAGAGTTCACTCTCAAGTAAGAAATATCTTTCATTTACAGAATCGTTGAACAACGATTCCATTGCTTTATAATTATTTGAGCTAATTAGTGTCCTTTTGTGGGCAAGATTAAATCTGCATGAAATTCCGTTTTTCCGCAAATTGCTGCATGATATCTGCCATGGCGATGCTTTCTTTGCGACGCAGACGGGCAGACGAGAAACGATGATTGACAATACAGGAAATAAATTCCTGAATCTCATATCGCAGACCGGCCCCATCCCATTTATAGAAAAACTTCTTATTTTGGTTCTGATCCTCAAATCGGAACTCATAATAATCCGTCAACCACCAGGGAGCAGGCACATATGCATATCCTTTAGTACCAGCAATCACGAGGTTACCTTCCGTCTTGACCCCTAATCCTAACTGGAAAGAGCAGACACCATGCGGATAGCGGATAACCCCACGTGTATAGACATCCACCCCATTCTCCATTTTAGAATAGAGGTTGATATTTGTGAAATTAATACCCATCAGTCGGATAATAGGTAGTAGGGGATAGGATCCCATCTCAAACATTGATCCACCGGCTTGTTCTGGGTCTAGTTCACGTGTGAATTTATCACCCCATAGTTTCGATTCTGAAGCATTGATATCCACGACATCGCCGATGAGTCCGCTTTTAATCATCGTGATGAGATGGTTAAAGGCTGGGGAGAAAGCCGTCTTGTTTGCTTCTAAAAGCACAACATTGTTTTGCTCTGCCAGTGCATATAGTTCCCGTGCTTCCTCACCATTCAGAACCAATGGCGTTTCACAAAGCACATGTTTTTTTTGTTCCAATGCATATTTCGTCAGTTCATAGTGGCTGAGATGAGGCGTGGCGATATACACAGCATCCACGCGTTCCATCATTTCTTCCAATGATTGTGAAACGTGGTTGATTTGTTTTTTCCAAGCAAAATCCTCAGCAATACCGCGGTTAATATCGAAGGCATCCACAATTTTGACCGCATTTACCACCTCGCATTCTGGTACAAACCGCTGGGCTATACGACCAGTACCGATAATACCGACTCGAATATCCTCCTGCAGTTCTTCACGCAGCATTGTAGAAGATATTCCTTCCGTTCGCGGAAGATAAACTACCTGACAGTATTCGTTCAGGTAGTCGAATTTCCCTTCCCAGTCAGACCCGATGGCAAAAATATCCACGTCATATTTCTGGATGTCGTCAATCTTCTGTCCAAAATAGTCTTCGATGATAATTTGGTCAGCCAGCCCTGTTGCTTTCACCGCTTCCACGCGTTCCAGGACGTTGTTCCGCACGTTCAGTTTCCCGCGGTCACGGTCAAAGTTGTCATTGGTGACACCTACAATTAGGTAGTCACCCAAAGCCTTTGCCCGCTTCAGCAGGTTGATATGCCCTTGATGGAGCAGATCGTATGTTCCGTATGTTATTACCTTTTTCATGTTAATTTAGCGTCTTGCCAATCTGAATTTCTGTAAATATACATTTATAATGGATAATACAGACAATTCTTTTGCAATCATTTTATCAATATGTAGTCGAAATCGTAGTCTATCTAATCCCTTTGATTTATCTGTTATTAATAATTGCTGTCGTATCACGAAAACATGTTCCTTTGCTATGGGTAATATATTCGTATAATTTGCTCTTTTAATTTCTTTATAGCATTCAAGGGAAGCCGTAAGACGCGAAATAGATTCCTTATTAATCGCTTTTATTTTTTGATTCATTGCACTAGAACTGTGCATGATGTATTTATACACAGGTTCTGTCGTATAGAATGTTCCACGTCTGCATTTGCAAAGGTATTGGACTAAAAATAGGCCATCTTCTTTTATATAAATGTCCTCTCTAAACCGGAGTTTGTGTCTTTCTATTATACTTCTTTTAAATAGGCGGTTCACTATATACCCATTGAACATATTAAATTGGGGGTGATAGAAGTCAACTAGAGTTTCTTGTATTGACATTTTACATGTTTTATATATTTTGTTTTCCTCAATAACGTCATTTTGTTCATTTATTATAATATATCCTCCCATTGAACAATCAATGTCTTTATCGATATTTCTAATTAGAGTTTCTAGGGTATTATGATAAAGAAGATCATCACTATCACAAAAAAAGACCCATTCTCCTTGAACTTTATTTAAAGCATAATTGCGAGCAGAACTTACTCCTCCATTCTGTTTGTGATAAATCTTGAATCGATTATCTATTTTTACATAATCATCACAAATGCTTCCACTTCTATCTGTACTTCCGTCGTTAACAAGTATAACTTCAAAATCCTTAAATGTTTGCAGTGATATACTTCTTAAACAAGCAAGAAGATACTTTTCTACATTATAAACAGGAATAATAATTGATATCATATACAAATATTATATAGGAAGGAGTTAAATGCTTTCGGATATATTTATACCTTTATATATTAAAGTAGTGATTTGACTGTCCATACCGAATTAGGATTTCTATAATAACCACTTTTAAACTTTATATTCCCACTTTGGATATAAAAGAATAATTCCAAATGATATTATCAGGGCAATAAGCATAAAGAAAAAAGGATAATCAAAAATATAACTGTTGCCCCAAATAGTTGCAAGAATAATCATAGGAATTCTTTGGTAAATGTAAAATGGGAAAAGATTCTTCCCACACCATCTCAATATCGGGTTTTCAATCTTAATTCTCATAGTTATTAATATAATTATCATAGAAAAAGCAAGAGCTTGAGCATTACCAACTATACCTCGCATAAATAAATGGACATTCTTCAATATAATAAATGAAATAATTAGGAACACCAAGCAAATAGAATAATTCTTACTTATATAATTCTCTATTTGATGTTTAAATGATGAATATAACATACCAGCAGGAAAACATAAAATTGTATCAAACCAATATGATGGTTTTAAGAAAGAGAGAATTATCATACAGAGAAGGCAAAGTACAAAAACCAATAAACTTCCCAACCTTTTGTTTGCTATATTAAAAGAGAATAATAATTTATAAATAATAAATGCAAAGAAATAGCAAATTAGTATAATGAAAATATACCAATTACTATTACCGATCGAATCCCAACAAATCAAGGAGAGAAAGAATTGTTTCCACTCCATGTTTATAGAAAGCGTTAAATTCAAAATAGCAAATGCTATAACTGCAATGCAAAAATTAATCCACACAGGGAAAATCCTTTTGGACAACATTTGATCAACATAAATCTTTCCTTTTCGAGCGATAGATTCTGCGATACCGTAACCCGAATAGAAAAGAAACATGGTTACAATCAATTGTCCCATAAACGATTTGTAAATTGGGATAAAAGAATCACCCCAAAGATGGAAATTATATCCACTTTTGACAATGTATTGGCAAGAATGCGAGAAAAAAACCAACAAAATGAAAATCCCCTTAATGACATTGCATTGGTCTTTGGAACAATAGTCCAAGTTATTTTCAAATTTAATTGAGAAAACAATCAACAATGTAACTAAAAGTAAAAATAACCAAATCATATCCCCAAAGATTCTACAATGTTATTATATGTATATTGTGCTACAGATTCTTTGTGAGGAGGCAGTAGATAATTGTTGTAAAATAGCATTCTTTCATTTTTAAGAGGGTCAACGCCGTTTATAACCTGATTCTTTATAAAATTCAATATATCTTCATTAGTATGACCAATATAATGAATATCGATAGCCTTCTTTCCAAAGTCGTTCAGCATTTTTTTGTATTCATCTAAATCTTTTGTTACATACATAACAGGTTTTTGTGAATAATGATATTCTATAGAAAATGAAGAACTATCATGAACCATTCCGTCCGAGGTCATAAATAAATCTATGTATTCTCCTTCTGTAAGAAAAGTATTCGGCATAGAATCCCATAGATTATAATACTGGTCTGTGCGTTCTTTTCCCCAACTGTCAAGGTTATATAATTCGGCCTTTAATCTTGGATGTGGCTTAAATGCAATTTGTAGACAATCTGTGTTTTGCTCTGCCAATTCAACCATCATCTCTGCCATCATTAGGAAATTAGATCTTGCCACAGTTCCTGGAAGACTTGCTTGTATCGTAAAGTGCGGGGCCCAAATAAGTCGTTTGTGTTGTGAGTCTTTTATCTTCCAGACGTCATGAATCTCTTTATTCAAAAAATCATCTGTTTTGGGATATCCAGTAACAACAACATTTTTCCCGCGGTTATAACAAAGTCGTTGAGCATCTTTTAAATGCAATTCTGTTGAATAGAAAAGTTTCCATGCAAGTCTATGCAGGTCTTTGTTGTATGACCATTCTCCATTTGCGGACCAAAAGGCATAGGGATAATAGCAAACCAATCTGTTTTTAAAGTTTGTACAATAATCACCTGATTTCATAACAGATGGATAAGGCTGCGAATAAAAAATCATATCAGGTTGGATATCGTTTTTTACATCTATGCATACTTCGCCATTTGAATCACAGTCTATATAAGATACTTTCCTTTCTTCAAAGTATTTTCTCATGGCTGCCGCTTCTTCATTACGAGCATCTATGGAAGACCGATGATTTGGTGAAAGAATAACGTATAATACAAATCTATCGTTCTCTTTCATAAGGTCATATAAATGTTGATAGTTCCACATAGGTACGTTCATGGCATAAAAAACAACGTTTATTTTATTTTTGCTTTTCAATTGATGAACAAACCTCTGATGTCTTAAATCACGTAAAGGCCATTCCAAATACTTATTATATACAAGCCCCAATTTTGTTCGAATGTTGAACTTCATAATTGTATTATTAAAAAGGGGAGATATCTTTATAATTAGTTTTATTACCTAAGAATATTATTCTTGAAATAAGCTATGGCTCCAAAAACAGAGACGATACAGGTAGAAATTGGAATAGAATATCTTCAGCCATCTACTTTTATGGCCTAGTGACAGTATATCCTTTTTGTACTCCTTAAGGAATCCTTCAAATTTTGTAATAAGATCTTTATCCTTTTGCCACGATAACACATGGAATGCCCAAACAATTAAATCTGCTATCTGCTTGATGGCAATTCTATTTAATTTTGGATATCTTTTTTCTATGAAAAGCAATCTTTCATACCATAGGTCAAATATGTCGTTTAACCCCTTTGCAGATGTTGTATAAGCTGTACCTCCACCTGCAGTTATACTATCGCCTCTCCTGATATAATGATACAATTGAGTAGAGTCAACGTATATTTGTCCTGCAACATCAAAGATTTTATATGTCGTTCCTTGGTCTTCATATAACCTTCCTTCTGGATATCTTATTTTGCTAAACAGGTTCTTATGATATATTTTATTCCATGCCAGATTATATATTACATCATCTAGGGCAATTAGAGATCTAATACTTTCTTCAGCATCTATTTTACGTGGATTTGCTGTGCCAAGTGGTTTGACTTGATTAGATCGATGTTCATAATAGCCAAAGGATGCACAAACCACATTGTTTTCTTTAATTATCTGATAAGCTCTTTCACAAAAGTTTGGTTCCACATAATCATCACTATCGACAAACATCAGATATTCTCCTTTTGCGATGTCAATACCCGCATTTCTAGCAGAAGAAAGACCACCATTTTTTTTGTGTATTACTACAATTCGAGAATCTTTAGATGCATAGGTATTGCAAATCTTTCCACAATTATCAGGGCTTCCATCATTGACAAGTATAATTTCTATATCCTTGTAAGTTTGATTAAGCAATGAAAGAATACATTTTTCAAGAAAAGATTCTACCTTGTAGACAGGTACGACGACAGAGATAAAAGGGGTATTCATAATTACTCTTTTCTTTTTCAATATAAAAGATGAATCTTCTAGTAAAATATGATTGTTATTGAATAAAATATTGTGGAGATTCAATTTTTGGAATAGGTGACCATATTTTTAAAAGACGTAATATGTCACCGAGGATTCCTTTGAAAGAACGCCTAGGGTAGTATTTTTTTTCTAACGGTACGTTTTTCCATTCAGTCATCTCTTTGTATTTTAAGAATTCTTTTTTAAAAGGATGGCTGCAATCTTCTAACCAAGGTTTAAATCTTGTTGAAAAGTGTACAATACAAGGATCTTTTATTATAGATTCTATCTCTTCACCGTATTTTAATATACTATATTTTTTTCTCTCCTTTATGTAAAAAAAACCTGCTTGTGCATTATAAGTAGGAGAGACAAATATTTTATTATTATGTAACACACCATTTAATACATCTTGATCATGATACTTGATGCGCTGTGGGTATGTCTCTATATAATGCATAAAAGACTTGGTTAATTGGTGTTCTCTCCAATATTTGAGGTTGATAAGCAAAACACCAGCATTAAAATATCCATACTTATATGAATACATCAATCTATTATAATGTTCGACATTATCTATTTCATTCTCTATAATACATCCAATAGCATATTCATTAATTGCTGTATCCCAAAATTCATTTAGACTATGACGTACAATTAAATCGCAATCAAGGAAAATTATTTTATTTATGTCTGAAGGCAATATTTCAGAAAGAAAAAGTCTGTAATATGTAGCTTTGCTTATTCTCGGCAAATAGCCCAACTGTGGAAAATTGTTAAAAAACGACCCGTCAACCAAATAAAACGACAATGTATTGCCGTGATAAGATTCAACAATTTGTTTTAATGAATTCTTACAATCTTCATTAACACTTTCGTCAATAACAATATGTACCTTAACTTCACGATTGTTTTCACATAAAGATTTAAGCATTATACCGCAAGGCATAATGAAATTTTTATCAGTGCAACAAACAATATCCATATCATGTTAATTTGAAATAAATAATAGTCTTTAGATTAATTTAGAACCGATGCTAAATAAATCTTTGAAATAATAAAACAGCTTTTCTCACGAAATAATTACGTTTGGCCATTAAAATTAGTTTATTATCAGTCCCAATATATTTTACTAAATCGTTATTATTACATTCCGAAAGATAATTATTTAAATCGCAAAATAGAGCATGGTCATTTTTTTTACATGCATATATCATATACCGATTAATTCGATTTATTAAGAATTTTGATATAGTATCTTTGTATATTGATTCTTTATCTTTAAAGAAATTGTTTATTACAGATAAACTGGCAATTTCATGTTTATAAAAAACAGCAATTTTCTCATGCGTCTTTTCAGAATGCATATACGAAGAAGTGTTGTCTATATAATAGTGATAAACATCTTTATCGATAAAGTCTATTTTGCCAGCATAATAAATAAGTTTTGCAGATACTTGCCAATCTTCCGCAACGTTGCAATTTTTTTCAACTTTTATCTCATGGTCCGTGTATAGCGATCTTCTAATCAGTCTGGAACAAACTTCATGGTGCAATGCTTGACTAAGAACGTGAACGAGAAGATCCTCTTTGTTTGAAACACGAGGAATCAGGAAATTTTTATCACGAGTGTTTTCATTTAAAATGATGTTTCCATATACAATATCAGCATTATTTTCTTTTTGTTTGTTAACTAAAGACTCAATTGCATCAAGTTCTAACCAATCATCAGAATCTACACTAATAACAAACTCACCGCTGCAGTTTTGTATAGCAGTATTCCTCGTTTTTCCAAGCCCTTGGTTATACTGATGTTCTATAATGTTGACAAATGGTTTCCTGTTAGGGTATTGCTCAATTATAGATGTCAGTATTTCAATGCTTTTGTCCTTTGTACAATCATTGACAAAAATATATTCAAGATTTTGATAAGTCTGCTCAAAAAGACTTATAGCACACCTTTCAATATATTTCTCAACACCATATATTGGAACAGCAACAGAAACCAATGGTAGATGATTCATTGTATTTTTCAACTTTTATAAGTATTAATATGAATAAAACTAATTCATAATTAAAGATATGATGTCCTTATTATTATAGTCTTTTCAATGTTATTTGTTATGTGCAAGAAAAAGGGTGTTATTTTGGGCTTATAATAGTATGGTATATGTGACTAGCGAACTGACGGGGCTTTATATAACACCACTGATATAGTTTATGTATATAAGGATGCCTTTTCCAAAAAGCTTGCTTGGAGTGTTTTTCAGTTACTTCTTTAGGTAACCAACTTCCTGCAAAGTGATGGATGGTCACAGTATTTTTAGTCTTATATATTTTAAAGTCATGATAGGATTTTGGACAAAAATAGTCCTTGGGGTACATAGTGCAGAGCCCTGGGAAATCTTGATACGTATTGTCTTGTCTTAGGCCAAATTGTAGCATGTAGTTGGTTATTGTTATTACATTTGTTGTAATATCGAAACTGCCGTCTTCTTTGACGAAATGTCTTCCATTATAATAATCAAGGTTATCCTTGGCCCATTTTGCTCCTTTTTCACTTGCCATAATACCTGTAGGGACAAGTGTGTCATTCTCATATCCACTAAAAGCAATGTGTTTTAAGAAAGGATCTAATGGTTTTAAAACTTCAACATCTGTGTCCATATAGATTCCACCTTCTGTATAAATGGCATATAGTCTTACGACATCAGTTACAAATGCAAACTTCCGATTGTCGTATGCTTCACGAGCATACGGATACATGTCAAGGTCAAAATTGTCCTCATTCCACTCCTTAATTTCGTAGTCAGGACAATATTTTTTCCAGGATTTAATGCATTTCTTTGCCAGTGGAGGCATCTCCCCACGTCCAAACCAGCAATAGTGAATCTTTTTGGGTATCATTTTTTTATTATTTTTTGTATTGTTAAATAAAAGAAAGTGAGTACAGTTATTCCGATTATTGTATATAATACGTACAAGTAATAGTTATGAGTTTCCAACATATTCGAGAAATATCTTTTTGTAGGACTCTCAAGTAAATAATAGAACAAACTGTTTATGCCAACAAATGATAATGCGGAAAAATGAATATTAGCAATGGAAAACAAATATAATGCCGATATCGAGAAAAAAATACAACTGAGAATATCATATCGATATACGATAGTGAAAATCAAAAGAGCTATTCCACTTATTGAAAAAATTAGCCATGGATTTACTTTTTTAATCTTCTCTATCTGCCATGCGGTTGTCATACCCAAAGGAAAACATAGTGTTGCATTGAACCACCATCTGCCCAGATGAGTAAATAACGAACAATAGAGGCAAAAACCGATACTAATTCCCCATATGAGTGGAATCTTGTAATTGCCTTTTATAAAACTAAATACAATAAAAGAAATAAAATACAAAGATACTATCTCACGATAAAACCAAGTTTCTGCATTAGGTACAGCAAAAGTAAAGAAATCAAGAAATAAAGAGAGCTTTAAACGTTCATTATCTAAAAGAATAAATGAAACTAAATAAACGACCCAAACATATATAAAAGGTTGAATTAACTTTTTGATTTTATTTAGAATATATTCTCTATTTATTATACCTTGTTTTTTTATAGAAAAGAACATCCCATATCCTGAAAGAAAAATAAAAAGTGCAGAAGCCCACATTCCCCAATTGCGTATTTGAAGTATAGTTAAATAATGTGGGTGAGTAATTCCTTCTTTATGAATGTATGTATGGCACATTATAATCATTAACATACATACACCACGTAGTGAATAAGTTACATCTTTAGGGAAAATAGATTTATTCATCTTTAGTTAAAGAATTTACAATTCTTTCACAAGCATGGCCATCGCCATAAGGATTAACAGCCTTACTCATCTTTTCGTAGGCGACAGGATCTTCAATGAGTGAACTTACCTCTTCAACAATTAATTGGTAGTTGGTCCCAACCAAGTGAACGGTTCCACTTTCTAATGCTTCCGGGCGTTCTGTAGTATCGCGCATCACCAAGACGGGTTTGCCCAGTCCTGGTGCTTCTTCTTGGATGCCACCTGAGTCTGTCAAAACGATTGTTGATTTCTCCATCAAATAAACAAACTCCAAGTATTGAAGAGGTTCTATAAAGAAAAAGTTCGGACGAGTAAGATCCTCACCAAAAACTTCGTGAATTGGCTTACGCACATTTGGGTTCAGATGCATAGGATACACGAAGTCAACTTCAGGATATTTTATGGAGAGATCCTTCATCGCTGTCACCATGTGGATAAATCCCTCACCGAAGTTCTCTCTACGGTGACCAGTAATCAACACAAGTTTTTTACCATTATCCAAACGGGTTACATCATAGCCTGCAGCCTGCAACACTTTTGCTTGCTCTGCAGCTAATGCTTTGTCATTCTTCAGCCTTTCTACAACCATGTGGAGGGCGTCAATTACCGTATTACCTGTAACGTATATTTTACCTTGAGCCTTTTCTTCCTTTAAATTCTTCTCAGACAAAGGGGTAGGAGAGAAGTTAAATGTGGCAATGCGACCTGTTATCTGTCTGTTCATCTCCTCAGGCCAAGGGCTATAAATGTTGTGCGTACGAAGTCCTGCTTCTACATGTCCAACAGGAATCTGTTGGTAGAATGCCGCTAAAGCAGCAGCAGTGCTTGTTGTGGTGTCGCCATGAACCAATACAACATCAGGCTTCGTTTCTTTTAGCACATCCCTCATACCTGTAAGCACTTTTGATGTCACATCATAGAGGTCTTGTCCTTGTTTCATGATATTTAAGTCATAATCAGGCTTAATATCAAATATATGAAGGACTTGGTCCAACATCTCGCGATGCTGGCCTGTTACACAAACTATAGTTTCAAAAGTATCAGGATGTTTTTGGAACTCCTTGACTAATGGAGCCATTTTGATGGCTTCGGGACGTGTCCCGAAGACTAGCATGATTCTTTTCATATTTTGGGAATCTTATTTTTAAGAGTTGTAATTAGGAATCTCTTGTCGTCTTTATCTAAAACGAAGAAGAAATTAATAGCAAAAGAGATTATACAACATGTTCCAACGGCAATTATTAATAAAAACCAATTGTTGATATTAATTTGTTGTTTCAGAACGTAGCATATAAAACATGATATAATTAAACAAAATAATGCCTTAAGTTCATATCGATAGAAGGTGGTTAATTTGATGTTTAAACAATGTGCTCCATACATAGGAAGGAATAAAGAACTTCTTAATGCTCCCCATACCGTCCTAGAACCAGCAAGGACTATTAATCTCATATTAACATCCTTAATAAGTAGCATTGATGTTAGCACAGTTGTAAAGACACAGATACTCTCTGCGAATAGGGTCAAAGAAGATACTTTAAGTTTATTTGTAAGGGTAAAGATATTCCATAGTCCTTCATATGGCAATGTAAAAGGGGAAGCAAGAAAGCCAAGTGTTGCCAATAGGTAAAGGAATTGATGATCTTGTAGAGGTAACCAAAGTCTAAAGAAGTCACCAGTAAAAATATAAAGAGCACAGAGTATTGGTGTGGAAAAGCAACTAAGCAGTTTGATGGATTTTTGTAGTTCAGCAATCAACTCGTTAATTCTATTCTGCGCATAAAGTTCTGTCAGTTCCGGAGAAAAATTGCCAGAAAATGAGCCAAATAAACCTAGCACCATCATGGAGAGAGTTTTTGAAAGGGAGAAGGTACCCATAGCCGCAGCACCGACGAATATATTTGCAAAAATTAGATCGAAGCCATGGCTAAGCATACCGCTAAGTTTAGTTATAATATTCCATGAACCGGCTTTTATTAATTCTGTTACTTTTTTAAAGTCGAAGTTACTTATTTTAATTCTAAGGTCAGGCGTTAAGCGTCTCAGAAAGATTCTATTGGTAATGTATGCATATAATGACATGATTAATGCATGGATGCCATAATACCAAATGTGAGGAGGAAAAAAAGTGAATAGGCAGACGAGAATTGATGCACCGAGAAAACGTCCTATTATTCCTCGACTATATGATAAGTCTAAGCGCTTTTTGATAAAAGTTCCTAAACCAAAGATTCCAGTTACTAATCCAAAGACACTATTGATTGTGAAAAGTGAAAATAATAGTCTGACATCAAATAGTAGATTGTTGGGAACGTCTAATAACTTATTGATAAAAATAAGGAATAGAACTCCCAATATGGATATGATGGCACTTAAGAATAGGTTTGAAAAGAAAACAGATGCGAAGTATTTATTAGCATCCTTTATATTGCCTTGCAGATAGTTTATGGAGATGAATCGGCCAGCCATGGCATTGAGAGCAACTGTAATTAAACTTGTATAGCTAATGATATTGCTTGACAGCCCAATAAAACCGTATGCGGCACGTCCTAATGTACCCACAATATATGGAGTTAAAAAGAACGTGATAGCAGTACCAATTACAAAACTGGTAATTGATAGAGCGAAGTTAAGCGTTAATTGTTTGTTTTTGTTCATTTGTTTAAATACCTCAACAACTTTATTCTTAAGAGTCCTGATCTGACAAGAAGACCGTTTACTTTAGGTAATCTGCAGAATAAGCGAAAAAAGCGAGAATGCTTCTTAAGTTTATTTAAACTCTTGTGTAATAGTTTTATGCGGTATTGTTCTTTATAATTCTTTAATGATGCTTTATATGCTTTTGATGTGTTATTTGGATATGTACTAAGAAAAACATCGCGCTCTTTGGGGCGTAATGAAGGTTTGTTCAGTCGGCCATTTCCATTAATAGCCTCTTCAACAGGCCTTTCGCAAATATCAAATAGATCTTTATTGTCTTGTATTATTTGCACTCCTTTTGGCGTTGATGGGAGTAACAAAGATATACCTTGGTTTGTTTGAAATGGCGCATGATTTATTCCCCAAAAATCAGCAATAGTTATATCTCCGCATCTTTTACTTTGTGCATAGGGGCATTTATAACAATTATCTCTCAGGATTGTTTCGGCCATGAAGGCTGTAATATAATTGTCTCTGAGAAACTCCTGTTTTTTTTTAAGGCGAAATGCACTCCCTCCCATTTCCAGAAAAACGCCATATGATATATATTTACCCCAGTCTCGTTCAAACATTCCTGGACTATTTTTTTTCCTTCTGAACTCTACACGGATTTTTTCTTTATCCGCATTAGGATAATCGCGCAAGAGGTATTCTACATCTTCTTCAAGTAGTTTTTGGGAAGGAACTCCATGGCAAACTAAATCCACGAGTATGAGATTATCATAATCCTTCTTCAAATATGATTTTAAACCTGCTATTTGGCAAGGAGTTCCTGTAAACAATACTGTTTTACCTGTTTTAAGGTCCTCTTTTACATCCCGATAAATATATCCTATATAACTTTGTACATATTTGCTTCCCTTTAATAAATGTGCGTCTTCGATTTTATCAATCCTCTCATGAGAGATATTCTTATAATTTCTTTGAACGCATCCATAAACAATGCCATTCTTGTTTAGAACGCTATTTACTAAAACAGAAGAAGCACCTCCACTTGCACTTGTCATTAAATCATGATGGTCTTTGCTGATGGCGGCAAATGCTTTCAAAGGTGCATTTAACTTTACAGGTGTATTAACAGGGCAAGTTTTCACACATAACCCGCAATCAATACATTTATCTTGGTCTATTTCAGGATAAATATATCCACAGACTCCTTGCTCTGTCAAGGATATGGCATTGTGTGCACATACATTCATACATGCTCCACATCCCGTGCATTTATCTTTCTCACAAATATCTATCATGGTTTATGAAAGAGCCTTTTTCAGAAAGCTTATAGAATTCAGACGTTCAGTTTCGATATAATGTAAAGCGTTAGCAAATACATTCTTATCTATTTGTGTACTCGGAACAAATAACAGGTTGTCAGAGTCGATATATCTGTCTTTAATATCGGTTAACTGGAACAAGTTTACCAGCCTTGAATTTTGATCATTCTCGCTTCCGTCTTTAAATCGCTTAAAGGTAAAAAAGTCTTTCTCGTAAAGAATGGAAAAGACAGTGGCATGGAAAGAGTCTGTATATACGAATTCTGCTTCCTTAATATATGATATAAATTCTCTGGGTCCAGCAGCAACGACATTGTTTGAATATTCATAAACATGTGGATTAATCTGGAAAAAGAATAGCTCTATATTCCTTCTCTTAGCGTCCTGTATTGTCCAGTTTATATATTCCTGATTATATGTCAAAAAATAGCCAATAGCATATTTTTTGTTTGGTCTTGTTTTTGTTGCTATCTTATCCCATTCATTTTTACTTAAAAGTAAGGTAGGATCAAGGACTGTAGTGATATCTTTTTCTATGAAAGATGAAAGTAATTCTTCTCCTTTTTTTTCTCGTATAGAAATATAACTAAATGAAGATAGCAGTTCTTTTACAACATCCTTGTATTCATCAGGATAAACAGAAGTTCCAAGACTGGGGGCATAACTTATCTTCTTCCTGTTTGTAAAGTCTAGGTAATAGAATGGTTTAAATATATTTTTGCTAGGATGCCATATTTGGTCACTACCAGCTATATATACGTCATATTTATTGCCAAGTTCATGGAAACTGGAGTATTCGTTATCTATAATCAGATTCTTATTTCTAAATCTATCAAAATATTGTTTAGTATAATAATCGTTTCGAAAACTCTTATATAGTAGAAAGCGTTTCCAGAAGCCTAAAAACCTTCTTGTTTTTTGAAGAGGACTGATAGGAGAATCTACTTGATTGAATTTATGCGGATAAACAATTCTTTCGTCTGAAATAATATGGTTATCGTATCCGAGCGATTTTAATGAGTATTGGAGGGCAAATGCTTGAAGAAGTGACCCATAGTTATTCCATGAAATCCACGTTACCGTGGCGGTATTTGTTTTTTTACCCATATAACAACATTCTTGGCAAGTGGCAGGGGAATCAATCACTCTTTCTAATACATATAGCACAGACCTTTCGCATTCTCGTGTTCGGGAAACATGTATATATTTCATTCGAAGAGTCTGATAATAGCATTTCTTCCATGCGATATAAACTCCTCATAAAGTTTCCTTCATATGAAAGCGTATAAAAACATGCTTAAGTAATGCAGACATTCGATGTTGTTCTTTATATATCACCTTATAAGGTTTTTTAAGAGCATTCACAGCATTGTACAGAAACTTGTTATACCCATTGATTTTTTCTTTTTTGAGTCATTATCTCCAAGAGATGATGACTCTTTGCCTGTTACATATCTTGTTCTGATGAACCAATAATGAATTGGTATATAGAAAAAGATTACGAAGAATAATATCAATATAAAAGCCATATAGCACATTTCTATTCTTCCGTACAATTAAACTTCAAAATGTGACAGGAAACATTGAGTATTATGATGTCTGATGGGAGAAGATTAATTGACGATGACGATAACGAAGATGAAGAAGATGGCTGATACCTGTTGTATAGCTATCAGCCATCTAACTAAATTGTCTTCTTCTATAATAAATTATCTTTCTCAATATCCTTGAAGTACTTATAGGTGCCATGCTTCAACTCGTCCGTTGCTTCTTCATCGCATACAATGATTGCATGGGGGTGCTGCTGTAAGCAACTGATGGTCCACATATGGTTGACAGCCTCCTCTACGCCATGGCGCAAGGCACGAGCCTTATTGTGGCCATTGACCATAATCATCACTTCCTTGGCATCCATCACGGTGCCTACGCCTACCGTAAGTGCTGTCTTGGGAACTTTATTCACGTCGTTATCGAAGAAGCGACTGTTTGCAATGACAGTATCTGTTGTCAGCGTCTTCTGCCGGGTGCGGCTTGTCAAACTAGAACCTGGTTCATTAAATGCGATATGACCATCAGGGCCAATACCTCCCATGAAGAGGTCGATACCACCGGCAGCAACTATGGCCTTCTCGTAGTTCTCGCACTCTGCCTTCAAATCCTTAGCGTTTCCGTTCAGGATATGAACATTCTCTTTCTTGATGTCGATATGGCTGAAGAAATTGTTCCACATAAAGGAATGGTAACTCTCAGGATGATCCTCGGGGAGGTTAACATACTCGTCCATGTTGAACGTGATGACATTCTGGAAAGACACCTTTCCTGCTTTGTTAAGCGCAATCAGTTCTTTGTACATCCCCAATGGTGAACTGCCTGTAGGACAGCCTAACTTAAAGGGCTTGTCTGCCGTTGGTTTTGCTTCGTTAATACGCTTCGCTACATAGTTTGCAGCCCATTTCGACATACGTTCGTAGTCGGGTTCAATAATTAATCTCATGCCTTTTTTGTTATTAAATGTTTATATTATCTCCGGAGGACCTGCCACTAAAAAGCTAAAACAGGGGGTTTCCAACGGAGGGATGATATGTGATGTTAAATGTAGGATGGATGATGTAAGATGTTATTCTACTCCGTCCAACTTTTTGCATCTATGAGTATTAAGATGTCTGATGGAAGATGTTATATTGTACTATCTAACTTTTTGCTGCTATGAGTAAACACCTTATTCCATTATGCCTGTGTAGATGCACATTAACACAACAACCAAAGCTGTGGTAACTACAATTCCATAGAGTATTCTTTCGGTTTTACTCTTTGATTCTGATTTCATCTTGTATCTATTTGAATTGGGCATAAATTTAATTTAACGATGACGATAACGTTAACGATAACTTTAAATAATTTGTTATTGAGTCGCCCGCAGGCGAGAAATTAGTGTGAATAGGTTTTTCATGTTCTTTAAGAACCGGTAGAATAGAATGCACATACTCTAAACTCCCCTTAAGTGGCGTAAACGCTTGACCCAAAGGCTATTACGAAAAACCGTGTAATTTAAAATGCCGAAAGTAGACATTTCTGGGTGCAAAGTTACGCATAAGCGAGCAGAAAAGCAAATAAAACGAGTTTTATTTTCATTTCTCGAGCGGAAGTAACTTATAAAAAGTACTGGTTTAACATATTAAATTGAAGCAAAAATAACAGGGGAGCTCTCGGCTTTTGCCGAGAGCTGTGCGTTTTCTGTGAAAAAACGCTACTTTTGTACCGGCAAGCAAGTAAGCCATTGTACCATTGGATTCATAGCCCAATCAAAAGTATGGCTCTGCGCGCTTGTGGAGTGAAGATTGGCCGTCAGATGCCGTATGGAAGAATACACATCCCTGCAGCCGCAGGCTTGCCTTAACCTTTACAACCCCTAAAATCATGGCAAAGAAAGCAAAAAAAATCAAGACCGCCAAAGGATTGCGCCTAAAAATCGTCAATCCTGACTCTGCAGGCATAGATATTGCCGACGGAGAGATGCAGGTATGTGTGCCGGAAGATCGTGACGGAGACAACAACCGGCGTTTCGGCAGTTTCACTGAAGACCTCCATGCCATCTGCGAATGGCTTCATGCCTGCCGCATAAAGACTGTTGCCATGGAGGCCACGGGAGTGTACTGGCTGTCATTGTACCAGTTGCTGAAAGAGGAAGGCTTCGACGTTGTCCTTGCCAACCCTCTGCAAGTGAAGAACCTGATGGAAGAGAAGACCGACGAGGCTGATGCGGAGTGGCTGATGCTGCTTCACAGCTACGGAATGGTCAGGCCTTCGTTCCAGCCGGAGAACATCGTCCGCCAGATACGCAACATTACCCGTCACCGGACGACCCTCATCAATAAGGCCGGTCAAGAGACCCAGAGGATGCAGAAGGCCCTGGAGATGATGAACGTCAAGCTCTCAACCGTGATTACCGACATCCTCGGGAAGACGGGGCAGTCCATCATACGGGCAATATTAGCTGGAAACCACGACCCGGTCTCCCTCTCGCAGATGACAGACAAGCACTGCAAGGCATCCAAAGAGACGGTTGCCAAGTCCCTTGAAGGTACTTGGGACGAAGACCTGCT